>Ga0209963_1000441_pt1 | contig 66602 bp, 70 predicted proteins | sample ThiBio_1000_biof_2_FD_183957 | JGI IMG/M metagenome (GOLD analysis project Ga0209963, IMG submission 183957) | Wastewater bioreactor microbial communities from Cape Town, South Africa - Thiocy_cont_1000_biof (SPAdes) | ecosystem: Engineered > Bioreactor > Thiocyanate-remediating >...
AGCCCAGACCATTGCCGCAAAGAAGGAGAAAGCACCCACCTTGACCAAAACCTGAAACCCAAACCATACATGAAGGCGGGTCACTTCCCGGCGAAAATCCCGGGTCAGCTCTCACCGGAAATCAACAGCCTCTATGCTCAAAGGAGAGACGGAGCCTGTCTACCGGGGTAGGGCAGTCCATTTTTCGTTTTTCACGAGGATGATCGAACTCCTTGTCGCTTGAGGAAGCGGGTTCAAAGCGTATCTCACCCACGCTACCTATTTTTAAGATCTCTTGTGGCGCATTCCCCCGGAAAATCCAGTTTCCTTGTTCAGCCGCCAGTATGGCCTCGGTAAAGCCGTTGCAGGAAAAGGAAAGCGATGACACTTGCAATGGTCCCGCCGCCATCGGCCACCCAATCCAGGAAATCTCGATCTCTTCCGATGAATGGAAGACCCTGCAGAACCTCAATAAGGGCGCCGACAAAGAGCAGGCATCCGATGAGCAGTAGGGGATGCTTCTTCCAGCCGAGGCTGCCCAGCACCCCTAGAACCACGAAGGCACCTATATGGTTGAGCTTATCATTGCTAAAGCCGACGCGGAAACCCAGACTGCCGAGATCCTTATCCGGGAGCAAAGCGAGCAACAGCGCTAAAGCGAGAGCACCCCAAAAGGCGAGGCGAAAGAAGGCTTCATTCGTTCTTGGCAAAATGGGACCTTTCAGAAAAGCCGCGGACGCTGCTAGATCCGGGGAGATTGATAGCTTGTTATAGCGTTTCCCGCTTTCTTGCGCGATTCGGCCCCAATCACTGCTTGGTCTCTAAGGCGGCAAACCTACCGCTGCGATGGCACCGTATTTTGGTCGGCGAATCTAAAACGTTGTCGCACAAGAAGTCGGGCCGCGCTTGCGCGCGGCCCGATCCGGCCCGTCCCCTGGATGTGCTCTTAACGGAAGAGCGACAGGATCGACTGCGAGTTCGAGTTGGCGATCGACAGCGCCTGGATACCGAGCTGCTGCTGGGTCTGCAGGGCCTGCAGCTTGGTCGACTCCTCGCTCATGTCGGCGTCGACGAGAGCACCCACGCCCCGGTCCACCGCGTCCATGAGGTTCTTGACGAAGTCTTGCTGCATGTCGATGCGGTCCTTGACCGAGCCGAGATTGGCCGCACCCGTCGTTACCTTCGCGGACATGCTCTCCACCATGTCGGTATAGTTTTTGAGCTGAGCGTCGCTGGCATTGGTGATGTCAATATCCATAATGCCGCCACCGGTATTGGCGCCGTTCGCGCTAAGGTCGGCGAACATGCCGGCTGCACCCGAGATTGGATCGGTGCCGTCGGTCGAGGAAACAGCGCTGATCGCGACAGATGCGGAGGAGCCAGTAGAGGTGCCCGTGAAGACCAGCTTGCCGGCGTCGGTGCCAGTGCCTTCCGATGCGGTGACGCCGGTCACACCTGCCGTACCCATCGCATGATTGACGACCTTCGCGAGGTCGGCCGCGTTAGTAACCTTGCCGTCGGTCGTGCCGAGAGCCGCATCAACTTCGCTTTTGTCCAGCGTTACGGTCGTCGCGGAACCATCATCAAGAGCGATCTTGAAAGTGATTTCGCTGCTGGCCCCGTTAAGATCAAGGCCGCTGGAGAAGTTGCTGTCGAATGTCGAGGTGGTTGTCGCCGAAGCCGCGGTGCCACCCTGCAAAATGCCGGATTGGGCGGTGCTGGAATCGAACAGCGAGATGCCGGTGATGTCGATGTCGATGGTGCCGATCGAGACCTGGTTGTCGGGGCTGCGCGTAAAAGAGGAGACCACCGACTGGGTCGCCTTGTAGCTCGACGAGCTCGAATCGACCGAGAGCCAGTTGTTGCCCGAGAAGCTCGCGGAGCTGGCGTAGGTCTGCAGCTGCTTCTGCAGTTCGGTGATGTCCGACTGGATCTTCGACTTGTCGACGCCCGGCTGGGTGGCCGAAACGAGCTTGGTCTTGATCTGGTCGAGAACGTCCTTCACCGAGTCCATCGCGGTGTAGGCGACGTCGACGGTTGCGGCGCCGAGGCCGAGCGCGTCCTGGACCGTGGAAAGCGCCTTGTTGTCGGAGCGCATGGTGGTCGCGATCGACCAATATGCGGCGTTGTCGCTCGCGGTGGCGACCTTGTAGCCGGTCGAGATGCGATTCTCCGTCTGATCCAGGTTCTTGTTGGTCATCTGGAGAGTCTTCAGCGCCGTCATCGCCGACGCGTTGGTCATGAGACTGGACATTTAAATCCGTCCTTTGTGAGGATTTGCTGTGCGAATACCGGATCAGGCCGGTATGACGGAGCGGCATCATGCCCATCGCCCCTCTTTGGGCGACCCGTCATGGAATTCGAAGTTGTAGCAAACTATGGTTAACAAATAGATAGCGGTCAGGCACGAAGGGCTGCCAGTCAGCGCAGATGACAGATTCCATTCGGGCAAGCGAGGAGCGCATCTCCTGTCTGGAAACAACATATTTGGCCGACTTAAATTGTTCTTGCAGTGGCGACTAGGAGCGGCCGTAACGGTCATCGAACCGGACTATATCGTCTTCGCCCAAATAGGAACCAGTCTGCACCTCTATAATCTCCAGTGGAATCTTGCCAGGATTCTCCAGAGCATGCACCTCGCCTAGAGGAATATAGGTCGACTGATTTTCCGACAAGATCGTTATATCATCACCTTTCTGGATCTTAGCGGTACCGCGCACTACAACCCAATGCTCGGCGCGATGATGATGCATTTGCACGGAAAGCCGGGCCCCTGGATTGACAGTAATTCTCTTGACTTGATCGCGAACGCCAAAATCTATCGATTCGTAATGCCCCCATGGACGATATACTCTTCGGTGCGTTAAGTGTTCTTCGCGACCGCCCGCTTTTATCGCCTCCACGATTTCCTTGACTCGCTGGTCGCTTTTCTTGTCTGCGATGAGCACCGCGTCGGCAGTCTCGACCACAATCAGGTCCTCGATTCCGGCAAGCGCCACCAAACGACTTTCTGACCGCACAAGACAATTTTTAGATCCAATGGTCAGAACATCGCCCTGCAGCACATTTCCGGCATCATCTTTACCCTTCACCTCCCATAGGGCCGACCAGGACCCTATGTCGTCCCAGCCCGCATCGAGCGGTACCACAGCGGCGGAACTGGTCCTCTCCATCACCGCATAGTCGACGGAATTAGAGGGACATAAGGCAAAAGCTTCCTCGTTGATCCAAAGAAAATCCTTATCCGACTGTGCTGATCCTATCGCTTGCGTACATGCCTCGAGCATGGCTGGTTCATGATTCTTCAGTTCTTCCAGGTAAGCGCTCGCCCGGAAGACGAACATCCCGCTATTCCAAAAATAATCCCCTCGGGCTAGAAAGCCCTTGGCTTTCTCGCGGTCCGGCTTCTCCTCGAACCCGGCGACCTCGAAACCGTTAGGGCCAAGCGGCGCTCCTTTCTTAATGTAACCATAGCCCGTTTCGGGCCGGGTCGGTGCGATTCCAAATGTCACAAGCCTGTTCTGTTCCGCCAAGATGGACGCGTTTTCGACCGCTTGCCGGAACGCCGCTTGTTCGCGGATGACATGATCAGCCGCCAATATCAGCAACAGCGGATCGGTCCGGGTGCGCTGCGCATGGAGCGCCGCCAAGGCGATAGCGGGCGCCGTATTACGGCTGGACGGCTCGAGCAGGATAGTGACACCCTCCGCACGAACCCTGCGTAGCTGTTCCGCCGCAATGAATCGGTGTTCCTTATTGCATACCAATATGGGTGATTCGGCGTCGAGGCCGTCTAGTCTCTTCACGGTCTCCTGAAGCATGGTCTTTTCGCTAACCAGCGTTTGGAATTGTTTCGGGTAGTACTCGCGAGATAGCGGCCATAGGCGTGATCCGGATCCTCCAGACAATATTACCGGCACCAGCATAAATCTCTCCCAAATGGGTATATCCGCCCGCCCAAGGAGGGCGAGACAGCGCGAAAGTTGAGCCGCTTGAGCCTAAGGCTTAGCTGCTTCCTGTTTCTCGGTCGAGCCTACCCATACTCACTCCCGGCCGCAGACACGTTTTCTGTGAGGCCGTCTTCCGTTTCGAGGTCCTGCCGGCCACCCTTTATAAATAAATTATTAACCATAAAGCCGGACGGTATGACATGCAGGCCCGCCCGGAACGTAGGCATCGGATTGATGAGGAGGTATGGCGAATGGCTCGGGCCAGAATAAACGGGCCGGTGCACAGGATAACGGATCCGGAATATCAGCGGGAATGCCAATCCGCGCTAGAGCCCTCGTTGTCTTGGCTGGCAGAAGAAGCGGTCATATCGGGTTGGGACCATGAGGAGGTGGTCTGCGCCTTGATGCTCATGTCGGCTCGTCGCTTGGTCAAATCGGGCGAGCACCTGCAAAGCTATTGACTGTTCGCTAAGCGGAAGGGTCCCTTGCCATCTGCCAATCTTGCGCCTTTTTTGTCGCTTCATTATCGGCAGAGGACCTTGTATCGCCCCGCCGGAGTTCGGCTTTCGCTACATCGAAGATCCAGGCTCGAAGGAGAGGAGGGCCGCATTGCCGCCCCTTGCTTGGGCGGTTTTTCTGATTTGCCCGCCCATCTTCTGCTATTTGCCGTCTTCTCCTGGATCGGTGCCGCTGGCATCTTGATCGGCGAAGCAAGGGGAGGATCAGGGAGATTCTTTTGCAGATGCATTGAAGGCAGCCCACCTCGATCGGCAATGACAAGCTTGTATTTGGAAACCACTGTTCCGTCGCTTGTCCGTGTGCACGCAACGATACTGCCCAGATGAAACGCAGCAATCAGGCCAAAACCGATGGTCGCGAATCGCTTTCGATGACCGCAGCATAGTCTTACCGGTTTCACGTCTACATCAGCGCTTTCTGCCCCGCGCCCCGAAGAGATTTTGCGAATCGGCTACGCTAATAAACATCTGAAGCTGGGAGGCGGCAACAGAATGAACAGCTGACCCCCGGCTACTCGCTCGCTTGGGTACCAAACTATGCAAGCAAGACAAGGCACGATATCCTTTTCCGCAAACATTGATGGTAGCGACGATCGCTTTGCCTCGATTCAAGAAAAAATAGCAGAACGATTTTGCATCGAACAATGAGTAAGTATATGGGCTTTTGATGCTTTCAATTAGATCGACCACATCGACCTCGGACCATTCCCAGGTTGTATGCGCGTTAGGCTTCGGCGGGCGCAAATTGATCTAAGGTAGACGGTCTAGGAGCCTCGCAAAGCTCTTTTTACAAATCGTTAACCATCGGGCGTCTAACGTCGATCCATGATTTCCAGACGCGCCCTGTTGCCATTAGCACACAATTCAGGCTTGTACGGAAAGCCTGATCATGCAATAGCATTGGCATTGCGTGGGGTGATCGTGAGAGCTACCTTCGAGATGCGCGGAATGAGAAATTACACATTCATGAAATTGACCGGTGCGGCCGTCATAGCCGGTCTATGGGGGATGGCGCCGACCCATGCCTTGGCGCAATCCGATTGTGCATGTCTTGTCCAGGCCGCCGCGCCGGGGCAGCCATCGGGTGCCGTTACTTTGGTGCATGGAAATGTGAAAGTGTCAGGAGCTACAGGCTTTCACCAGGCCCAGACGGGATCACCTCTTTCGGCAGGTTCCGAGCTCATGACGGGTGCCGATGGAAGGGTCGGTCTCAACGTTGGCGGTTGTCACCTAAATTTCGGTGCGAACAGCAATGTTTCCTTAACCAGGCAGGGATCCAAGATCTGCGTGCGCGGCTCGAACATTTCTGCTTCCGTTCCGGCCCCGCTCCCCAGTCCGGTAGTGGCCCATCCTTACGGTGCACTCGCCATTTTCGGTGGAACGGTGGCGACGTTAAGCGTGGTAGGTGCCATCGGCGGCGGCGAACATCCGGCGAGCCGGTAGTTGGTGATTCTGCACCATTGGTCCGCAAGCTAATTTTTGAGTGCAAGAAATTGCACAGATGATCTATGGATGTTGCAGTATTGGGGACGGAGTTCCCCTTCGCTGGGCGTTGATTTTAGCGCCCACGAAACGCGTTGGATGATTGAGCAAGGGTGCCTACGACGGAACCGCATCGTGCTTTTTTCTTGAATCGGTATTGCGTATTGGAGCGCTCTGAAGCCTCGCGCGAAGGGCCGATTGGCACCAAACCCGCCCCATGATCGGCCGGCGCATTACGGCCACGTTACCCCAAAAACAGCGTTGCTGGCTTCGCAAGGCATTTTTTCTGGTGCTCTGTCAAGTAACCAGCCGCTTGCGGGATTTGATCGGTGTGTTGCGCCTCCGATCAAGGGACGGTTCGTCAGAAGGCCGCAACCCGCCTCGATATTCGTCCAGACGGTATGCCCACCCTCTATTCGGACAGAAACCCTCCTTATTCTCCAAACTCAACAATATGCCTTGTCCGGGAGGGTATTATGGTTATTTGCCTTTGCGTGACCGCAAGCCACAATAGGTCGGATGTTCGGATGCCTGTGACAGTCGGCCGGCCGGTGGCATATCGTTCGAAATGTACGGTCGTGATGGCCAGCATCGACCTCTTTGATGGACGTTCAGGTGATTGATCTTCACAGCCATATTTTGCCGAACCTTGATGACGGATCCTCATCGCTCGAAACGTCTCTTCACATGGCGGTCATTGCCGTTGACGACGGGGTTGAGTTTATGGCCTGCACCCCACATATTAAATCCGGTGTATATGAGAATTCTCGCATTATTATTGAGACCTCGTTGTACCTGCTGCGAACCGCGCTCGCTCGCCATGACATTCCTTTGAAGCTTTGTGCCGGCGCGGATATTCATGTCACACCATCGCTGGCAGTTTTGCTTAAAGCCGGGATATTGCCGACGTTGGGCGGTAGCCGCTATTTCCTTTTCGAGCCGCCGCACAATGTCGTTGTTCCCGGGCTCCTCTCCTTGACCAGGGCGATCTTGGCGGATGGTTTCGTCCCCATCCTTACCCACCCGGAACGCCTGACATGGATCGAGAACCATTATGATCTCATCTGCGATATGGACGAGGCTGGAGTGGGCATCCAGCTCACCGCCGCCTCGGTGCTTGGTAAATTTGGCAAACGCGCGGCCTATTGGTCCGAACGAATGCTTGATGAGGGGCGGGTTGATCTCTTGGCATCCGATGCGCATGACGTGTCTCATCGCCCGCCGGGCCTATCCCATGCCCGCGATAGGGTGGCCCAACGGTACGACGAGATGACGGCTCGCCTGTTAACGGAATTAAATGGTCGCGCCATCCTTGAAGACAAGCCATTGGCCGAAAAGCGCCGGCAGCCGCGCAAAGCCGCAATCGGTACAAGAAACAGACCGTTTATCCCTTGGCCACGCCGGGAAAGATGAGCCCTTCCCGGGGAGGGGTCCATGAGGGGGCATCGCACTGGACGCCCTCAACGAAAGTGACTATGAGCAGCGATCGCAGCTGCTGGGGCGTAGCCAAGCGGTAAGGCAGCGGTTTTTGGTACCGCCACTCCCAGGTTCGAATCCTGGCGCCCCAGCCAAAACCAGGGCTCATTTCCGGTAGCTCAGCCCAGTCTCAGGAGGAGTTCGCGCAGATCGCCGCAACGCCACAAACTCCAGGCGTCTTCCGTCCCTAAGTGCAGGCTCGCACATATCTTTCTCCGTCCTCGGCGGGGACGCTGAGACCTCTCTATTTCTCCGGCCGGCATAAGCCAAGAATTCCAGAACAGGCCATTGGAAGGATCAATCACCGCTCCCAAGGCATATCGCTCGAGCGTATGCGGCAGGCTCGCAAACGCGAACTCAAAATGGATAAGCGGTGGGGGAATGCGTCGGCTTGCGAAGGCAACCGACAGACCGAGCCCGAACAGGCGGCTATTTGCTACATCAAGGACGACGACTTCGCCGTTGTTGCTGCTGAACGGATCGGCATAGCTTAGGTATCTGCCGCGGGAGAGCATGCGAAGGGTGGACAGGACGATATTTCTTCCAAACAGCTCTGACTCGGATCGGGAGTTAAAATAACGCGTACTATCTTTTATAAGCATACTAAATTTATGACATAATTTTGAGATAAAATCAAGTTCGTCCAAATATTATCAACTCCTGTTCGCTCCATAATTCTGGTAAGGGACACTTTTTATGTAGCCATTGCCGGTCAATATGGTCGGGAATTTGGCCGAGCTTCAACCGTTTCTGAATAGCAGGGCTAAGAAAGGCGAGCGTGATCCGCCTGCTTACAGTCGACGCCGAAATCCTATGGCCAGCAGCGATCTCCGCCAGCGTTCCATAGCGACCGGCGCACAGGCCGGCGTACCAGGATTGTGCCAGCCTGACATCCCCAAGGATCTCTTCCGCCCGTTGCCTTTTCGACTGTTTTCCCGTGAGGATCGCACAAAGCTGTTTTCCGGTTTTGCGGAACGAGGCGGCGTATCTAATGACGATGTCTCGGTCGTGCCGCTCCTCATCGGATTTGACTTCCCGACGAAAAAGCCACGCCCGGAGCTTCCTCTGCGAGAGTAAAATGAGCACGCCCTGATCCTCGATGGTGACCTTGTTAACGCTGGCAAGAAGCCCAGACGGCGCGACCCGACATCTACTTTCATCGTCTTCTTCGCCGATTGTGCCCGCGGCGTATTTGAGCCGGTCCTCGGGCGATGTGAGGATATGGCTGAAAAGCCATTCCCTCTTGCTCATGCACGCCCCGATGGCATCGACGACCAGTTGGTCGAGGAGATCACATGGGACGCGGATACGCTCGCTTTTGGGAAGTTCTCGGCGGCGCGCCGTAGCGTAGTAGCGGTAACTCTTGCCATGCCGCGAGGTCGATGAACGGGTTATTCGCGTCCCCTGAGCATCAAAGATTTTCCCCAGAAGCATGCCGGACGCCTTATGGAGGGAAGCGCCGTATCGGCGGCGGTTGGACAAAAGCCGGTCCGCAGCCTCCTGCCACAATTCAGGCGAAACAATAGGTTCATGGACGGCTTCGACCAACCCGCCGCCGCAGCGGATTTTTCCTCTATAGAGAACGTTGCGCAGCAACGTATAGAGCGCGCCGCGCGAAAATTCCGTCATCTTATTTTGCCCGCCCTTGGATCGGATCTTGGGCCGGACGCCGTCGCGTTGCAGTTCCAGCCGGAGATCCTCGACCGAGCCCAGCGCCACATAACGCCGGAAGATTAAGCGGACGCGTTCGGCCTCCTCCTTGTTGACAACAAGCTTGCCCTGGCACGCATCATAGCCAAGCGGCGGCAAGCCGCCTGTCCAAAGGCCGCGCCGGCGCGAGGCCAGGATCTTTTCACGTATCCGTTCCGACGCAATCTCGCGCTCGAATTGCGCAAACGACAGGAGAATATTGAGGCTGAGCCGCCCGACGGAATCAGCGGTATTGAGATGCTGCGTAACCGACACGAAGGAGACGCCATGCCGATCAAGCGTTTCGGCGAGCTTGGCGAAATCCATGAGCGAGCGCGTGAGCCGGTCGATCTTATGGATGACAACCACATCGATCCGACCGCCCTCGATAAGCGCAAGAAGGCGCCTGAGTGCCGGGCGCTCGAGATTGCCTCCCGAATAACCACCATCATCGAACCGTTCATCGATGACGGTCCACCCATCATGGCTCTGGCTTCGCACATAGGCGAGGCACGCATCCCGCTGCGCATCGAGCGAATTATATCTAAGCTCCAACCCCTCTTCGGTCGATTTGCGGGTATAGATCGCGCAGCGTTTCAAAGCCCTGCTTCCTCGCCAGCGGCAAGGCCGAAGAAGCGCGGGCCGGAGCGGCGGCACCCCGTAATGAAGGTCGCCACGGCGCTTAGACTCGTGAAGGTTTTCTCGCCGCAGACATAGCGATCGTCTTTTGTTCGGCGGACCTCATAGACGCGGCCGCGCCATTCGCGAAGAAGGATGCTGCCCGGACGGGCGCCAGGCGCGATGGCGCCGATCCGCGTTGCCAAATAGGAGGACGAAACCAGGTCAGCCTGCCGTCGGGGCACATGGTATTGCAGGCATTGAACATGCCAGAATATGGCCCGTTTAAGCAGCTTCAGGCTAAGCGCCCGCGGTGCGGAGACCCCCGTAAGATCACAAAAGAAGATTCTGGCCTCCTCAAGCGAGAGCGTCTCGATATCCCTATCCATCGGCTGGTTTCCCATAATCTTGAGGGAGAGCCATTGCTCCGAAAGCGGAGACCATCAACCCTTATCTGCCGACCAGACGTTCCAAAAAGACGGCAAAGCCGCGCCGCCTCCGAGGGGGGCCTTGAGAAGGCGGGGAGGGGGCGCTTTGTTTTCCTTTTTGGCCGGTTGGCCAAAGCGGAAGGGTTTGGCCGGCGCATGGGTACGGGCGGCAGGCGTCGGGCGTCCGCCCATCCCCGGCGCCCGCCTTCCGCCGACGGATCCGATCAATTTTGCCGCCGCGCCATCGAAATAGGATGACAAGGCGGATTTCCTCGCCTATCGGCAGACAGCGTGGGGCGCTGACCGCTAGAGACGAACGGACGAGCCGATCCTTGATGCAAGAGAGGATGGAACCGCAACCCGCGCCGGCGCAGCCGCGGCGAGACGCGACCCTTCTCGCGCTCCGCAGCCTTGACGCCCGCCGCCCGCTCCATCCCGGCCTTGCAATTTTCGGCTGGATTTCCGGCTCGGATCGTCATAATGCGGATACAACCGTAGGGATTTATTAAACACAACCTATGTGGTATGTCGCGGCGACGAAGGCCCGGGAAGAGGAACGCGCTCTCCGCAATCTGACGCAGCAGGGCTTTTGCGCCTTCCTGCCGATGATGGAGAGGACGGTGCGTCACGCGCGCAGAACCGCGTTGCGCACGATTCCCTTGTTCCCGGGCTATGTTTTTATCGACGGCACGCGCGCCGCCAGATGGCGTTCGGTAAACGGCACCAAGGGAATTACCCGCCTGATTGTTTTTTCCGACCGTCCCGCCATCGTCGAGCCCGGTTTCGTAGAAGAGCTGATAAAGCTTTCCCGCGCGGACGGCGTCATAGATTTAAAGCCGAGACTGTCGATCGGCGCGCGGGTGGAATTCGCCGCCGGTCCGATGGCGCAAAGAATAGGGCATTTGCTGAGCCTGGATGATCGCGGTCGCGCCACGGTGCTGCTGCGCTTCCTGCTAAGCGAGGTCCGGGTAAAGACCGACGCCGGCAACCTGCTGCCGGCCTAGGCAAGAGAGCGGCTTTCCCGATTGGGGAGCCGGAGGAGACGGAACGCACGCACGGCTTGCACCCGCGCGTGCGGTAGCTTTGGGAGACACGCCATGGCCGGTTCGGCGCCATTGAGCGAGAATACTGGCCTGATATCCTCCTCCTGGATGCCGCGCTCCGCGGCCCGCCTGCGCTTTCAACTGCCCGGCGGGATTCTGCTAGCCGTTCTGCTGCCGGCCCTCCTGCGGAGCCAGGCCCATCTGACCTTGAGCCAATCGACCCTGATCGAGGGCGGCGCGGCGGCGGCCGCCGCGATTGTGCTGGGCGGCCTCCTCGCCCGCCGGATGGGCGATTTTCCCGGCGTCCAATCGGGCGTGCATATTCCGATTGTGATAACCGGAACCTACAGCCTGGCCGCGCTGGCGCTGCTTCTTCTGCGCCTCGAATACAGCCGGTCTTTTCTGGTGGCGAGCTATCTGATCGCCTTGGGCTGGTTCGTCGTCCTGCATATTTTGTCCAAACGCTTCGCCCGGCCGTTAATAGCGATCGTGCCGGGCGGTCATGCCTCGACTTTAACCCGTTTGGATGGCGTCGCATGGCGGCATTTGGCCAGGCCGCCCGACGCCGGCGAGCGCCTTCCCTTTTCCGCCATCACCGCCGACCTGCGCTGCGCCCTGCCGCAGGAATGGGAGCGTTTCCTGGTCGACGCCACCCTGGCCGGCACGCCCGTCTACCATTCCAAGGCCTTATCCGAATCGCTAACCGGCAAGGTCGAGATAGAGCATTTATACGAGAACAGCATCGGCGCGGTCGTTCCCAACATGGCCTATTTGAAGCTGAAATTCCTGCTCGATTGGCTTTTGGCTTTCCTGCTCCTGCCGGTGTTTTTGCTGGTGGGCTTGGGCGTGGGCGCGCTGATTTTTTTGGAATCCGGCCGCCCGATTTTTTACCGGCAGGAGCGCATGGGTTTTCGCGGCAGGGTCTTCAAGGTCTATAAATTCCGTACCATGCGCACCGATACGGCCGCAGGCGGCGATGCGCGCGAGGCGGCGATTACCCGGAGCGGCGATGCCCGCATCACCGCCCTGGGCGGCGTGCTTCGCCGTTACCGCATAGACGAGCTGCCGCAGCTCCTAAACATCCTAAAAGGCGAGATGAGCTGGATCGGCCCGCGCCCGGAGGCGATCGCCTTGTCGCGATGGTACGAGGCGGAGCTCCCCTATTACCATTACCGTCACGCGGTCCGCCCCGGAATATCCGGCTGGGCGCAGGTAAATCAGGGGCATGTCGAGCTCCCCTCCGACGTGCACACCAAGCTGCATTACGATTTCTTCTACATCAAATATTTATCGCCCTGGCTGGACATGTTGATCGTTTTCCGCACCCTGCATACGATCCTGTTCGGCTTCGGCGTAAAATAGCGGCCTGGGGGCAAGGGATGGCCGAACCGCGGTGCCATTGCCATAAGGAAAGGAGGGGAGAGAGGCGGCGCCGACGGATCCAAGGGATGTGCGGCTGGATCACCGATAAGGGCCGTTGTTGCGTGGAGTTATCGCGCAAGCATGGGAAATGCTCGGGTTATGGTGAAGTATGTCAGTTTCAGAGGGAGTCAGTTCTCTTACAAGTCAGAAGATACAAGCAGAGTCAGAACACGATCGTCCAGTTTGGGAGGTCATTCACTGAGCCAGGATCGCATGACCGAAGATGACATTGCCCGAAGCGCATCTGCGAAACTAGTGCAAGCCTCTCGGAGCGGCACGCACGGATACTAGTCTACTGCGTCACAGTGAGGTAGCTGTTGTCAAGAATATGCTGCTTTCGACGGGCACCTGCTCAAAAGGAATGTCATGGCCAGAAAAAAAGCTCTGATTACCGGCATCACTGGACAAGATGGATCCTACCTCGCTGAGCTGCTACTTGCAAAAGGCTATGAGGTCCATGGGATTAAACGGAGGTCTTCTTCTTTCAATACCGGCAGGATCGATGCCCTCTATCAGGATCCGCACGAGACAGACGTCCGGCTGAATCTACACTACGGAGATATGACCGATGCGACCAACCTGATCCGCATCGTGCAGGACGTCCAACCCGACGAGATCTACAATCTCGCTGCCCAGTCACATGTGCAGGTGAGTTTTGAGACGGCGGAATATACCGGCAATGCCGACGCGCTGGGAGCCCTCAGGCTGCTGGAAGCGATCCGACTCCTAGGGCTTTCAGGAAAGACCCGTTTTTACCAGGCCTCGACGTCGGAACTCTACGGGAAGGTCCAAGAAACTCCGCAGAGCGAGATCACACCGTTCCGTCCCCGCTCACCCTATGGCGCTGCCAAGCTCTATGCCTATTGGATAACCGTAAATTTCCGTGAGGCCTATGGCATACACGCCTCCAACGGCATCCTGTTTAATCATGAGAGCCCGGTTCGCGGTGAGACATTCGTTACGCGCAAGATTACGCGCGCTGCTGCCGCGATTTCACATGGGCTCCAGAAGACGCTCTACCTAGGTAACCTTGATGCCGAGCGTGACTGGGGTCATGCACGCGACTACGTAGAAGGCATGTGGCGGATCGTGCAGCACGATGAACCGGACGACTTCGTTCTTGCTACCGGCCGAAAATGCTCGGTGCGATTCTTCGCCGAAAGGGTATTCGAGGAAGTCGGCATACCAATCACATGGCAGGGTAAAGGGGTCCAGGAAATCGGTAAGGATGTCAACACCGGAAACGTGGTGATTGCGGTCGACCCGGCATACTACCGGCCAGCTGAGGTCGACCTTCTGTTGGGCGATGCTGCGAAGGCAAAGCGTGTGCTAGGTTGGGCTGCCAAAACGCCGCTTGAAGAAATGATCAAGGAAATGGTGGCCAGCGATCTCAACTTAATAAGAGAGGAAGCGCGCTATCGCCGGCTTGATGAGGAGGGCGCAGGAACAAAAAAGGGCAACGGCCGTATGATCGCACATCGGCCCATGAATGCCGGGTTCGGTGAATGATCGCCAGAAGCTGCTAAGCATGGATATTCAAGACAAACGTGTCTGGGTTGCAGGACATCGCGGCCTGGTGGGGTCAGCTCTAGTGCGGCGTCTTCGGCACGAAGGTGTTCAACCCCAAACGATCGGCAGCGATCGTGTAGATCTGCGCCGCCAGAAGGATACCGAAGATTGGGTGCTAGCTAACAAGCCTCACGTGGTCTTTATCGCTGCGGCCAAGGTTGGCGGTATCGAAGCCAACGAAAAGTCGCCGGCAGAGTTCCTCTACGATAACCTGATGATCGAGGCGAATATCATCGAGGCTGCGCGCTTAGCCTGCGTTGAAAAGCTTGTTCTCCTCGGCTCCACCTGCATCTATCCAAAGATGGCTCCGCAACCTATCCCCGAAAACGCTTTGCTAACCGGGCCGCTGGAGCCAACTAATGAATGGTATGCGATCGCTAAGATCGCTGGCCTCAAATTGGTGCAGGCCTATCGGCGCCAATACGGCTGCGACTTTATTACCGCGCAGCCTACAAATCTCTACGGACCCGACGATAATTTTGATCTTGCGACCAGCCATGTACTACCCGCCTTAATGCGCAAGGCTCACGAAGCCAAGGAAAACCACGCGGCGGCAATGACAGTCTGGGGATCGGGCACACCGCTCCGCGAGTTTCTGCATGTCGACGATCTCGCTGACGCTCTGGTGTTCCTTGCCAAATATTATAGTGGCGAAGAGCACATCAACGTTGGCTCGGGCGAGGAAGTTTCGATCCGCGAGCTCGCCGAAATGATCAAGGAAACGGTTGGCTATGGGGGCGCGCTTAAGTTCGATGCAAGTAAGCCTGATGGAACACCGCGCAAGCTAGCAGATGTGTCGAAACTCAATTCTCTAGGCTGGAGGTCGCAAATCGCGCTACGCGAAGGGCTCGCCTCCACCTATGAATGGTTGCTTGAAAAAATGACATCGCGCAGTCAATATATTGGCAGCACTCTCATGCATAGCCCTGCCTCGGATTAAACGAGGTCTGAATTCTTGAAAATTTCGGTCCTTACCGTTGCATTCAATTCAGCCGCGACGATTTCCTACGCGATCGACAGCTTCCTTGCCCAGGATCATCCCGAAAAGGAAATGGTCGTGGTTGATGGTGCCTCGCGCGACGGAACCTCTGAAATCGCGCGTGGGTATCGGGATGATCGCATTATCGTCGTCTCGGATCAGGACCAAGGTATGTATGACGCGCTTAACAAGGGTCTGAGGCTTTATTCCGGCGATGCGGTCGGTGTGCTTAATTCTGATGATGCCTATCACGATAACTGCGTGCTCTCGCGTGTGGCAGATGTGCTCCGAACAGCTGATATCGTACACGGCCATCTCGATTTCGTGAGCGACCACGAGACGAAAACCGTCAGCAGAAGGTGGCGCGCGATCCCGCGTCCGGTGCGCGGGTTCCGGACGGGGTGGATGCCCGCCCACCCGACATTTTATGTGCGCAGGGCCGTTGCTGACCGCGTCGGAGACTTCGATCTCTCTCTCGCCACGGCCTCTGACTACGACTGGATGTTGAGGGCGGTGGAGCTCCATGACAACTCGATACAGTTGATCGACGCGGTGATGGTTGACATGATGCAAGGCGGTAAGAGCACATCAAGCTGGTGGTCTCACATCGACCACAATCTTGAGGCGCTGCGTTCACGCCGCCGCTGGCTACAGACCGGCTTTGTCGATTATGCACTCGTCGCAAAGCCGCTGCGCAAGGTTGGCCAGTGGATAGCGCCGGGACGTGAACCCAGGGCCCCTTCAAAATTCCCATGATCGGCTCATCGAAAAAGCGGTCAGTCTTGTCCTTTCAAAGAGCAGATTGGCGCAAGCGAGGACATTTCAGGGCAGTAAATCACCCCGTCCTGGTTGCTACTGGGACGCCAGACGGTTCGATTGTGTGAAGGGGAAGGTGATGAACATACCAAGAATAGCAGTCATCGGATGCGGCTACTGGGGGAAGAACTTGGTCAGGGAGTTCCATGGTCTCGGCGCTCTTTCGGCGGTTTGTGATGTCGATCCGAAAACTACGGCCGCAATGGCGGCCACATACGGCACTCGTGCCTTGGACGTAGATGGCGTGCTCGCAGATAACGATATCGACGCAGTGGTGATTGCAACGCCGGCGGAACTCCATGCGAAGCTATCACTGAAATGTTTCGCGGCGGGAAAGCACGTCTACGTCGAAAAGCCAATCGCTCTTAATCTGGACGATGCTCATTCTATGACCACGGCCGCCGAGCAAGGAGGCCGGATCCTTATGGTTGGTCACTTACTTCGCTATCACCCCGGATTTTTGAAGTTGAACGAACTTGTCAAAAGTGGAGAGCTAGGCAAGATTAATCATATATATTCTCGCCGTCTCAGTCTTGGAAAGCTGCGAAATACCGAGAATGTTCTTTGGAGTTTTGCGCCCCATGATATCTCCATGGTGCTCGCGCTTTCTGACGCAAACGTCAAAGGAGTCTCTGGTTTTCTCAGCGCTTACGTTCAGCCCGGTATCGCCGATTTCGCCTCAGTTCATATCGCCTTTGAAGGCCGCATGAAAGCCCACATCGACGTGTCTTGGCTCAATCCTTTCAAGGAACATCGACTCGTAGTCGTGGGCGAGGAAGCTATGGCCGAGTTTTGCGACAGTGAGCCCGTCTGGGAAGATAAACTGCGGATATATCGTCATCGGGCCGTAGTTATGGAGGGAGTTCCCGAACTTAAGAAAGGGGAGGCGGAACGCGTGCCGGTCGCGATGGAGAGTCCGTTGCGCAACGAGTGCCAGCACTTTCTGAGGTGCGTCGTAAGCGGAGAAAGACCAAGCACGGATGGTCACGAGGCACTTTCAGTGCTGCGTGTCTTGTGCGCTGCGGATATGGGAGAAAGTTAGCGTGGTCATGTATACTGTCCATGAAAGCGCATACGTAGACGATGACTGTGAAATCGGTGAAGGCACTAAGATTTGGCATTTTTGCCATCTTTTGTCGGGGACGCGGATTGGCCGGAATTGCTCGTTGGGCCAGAACGTAGTTGTCGGTCCAGACGTCGTTGTCGGAAACAATTGCAAAATCCAAAACAATGTCAGTCTTTACAAGGGTGTTACGTTGGAGGATGGCGTATTCTGTGGCCCGTCGTGCGTCTTTACTAATGTGCTGACGCCGCGAGCCGAAGTGGACCGCAAGTCTGAATACGCTACTACTATTGTCCGCCGTGGAGCAACGATAGGTGCGAATGCTACTATCGTGTGCGGCACCACGCTGGGCGCGTACTGCACGATCGGTGCTGGTGCCGTCGTGACGAGGGACGTTCCCGATCACGCTATGATGGTTGGGGTGCCTGCGCGGAGAGTCGGATGGGTCAGCCGCAGTGGCGACATCCTGACCAGCGATCTAATCTGTCCACGGACTGGCGAAATGTACCGTCTCGCTCACTCCGGGATTGAATTGGTGGAAAAGGGGAAGTCGTGAGTCAGATTCAATTTATCGATTTGCAGGCACAGCGAGCTTATCTTGGTGGGCGACTGGAAGCGGCGATCAAGACCGTGCTCGGGCACGGCCATTTCATTATGGGGCCGGAGATTCTCACTCTCGAGTTTCAACTTGCCGCATTTGCCTTGCAAGCAAGGGCAGTAACCTGCGCAAGCGGGACGGATGCTCTTCTTCTGCCGTTGATGGCGTGGAATGTCGGTCCCGGTGATGCGGTCTTCGTTCCGAGCTTTACCTTCGCCTCAACTGCTGAAGTCGTCGCGCTGCTGGGTGCACAGCCAGTCTTCGTCGATGTTCTTCCCGACACGTTCAATATTGATCCCGATCGACTAGCGGCTGCGGTTGAGGAAGTGGTAGCCGCTGGTGAATTGTCACCGCGTGTCGTAATTGCTGTGGACCTCTTCGGCCAGCTTGCGGACTACCCGCGCCTTAGAGAGGTCGCCGACCGGAATAAATTGAAGCTGATATCCGACGCCGCGCAAGGCTTTGGGTCCACACTGAATGGCAATCAATCCGGCACATGGGCAGATTGCGTCGCCACAAGCTTTTTTCCCGCGAAACCGCTGGGCTGCTATGGCGACGGCGGCGCTGTGCTGACCAATGACCTCGAGTTGGCCGAAACAATCGAAAGCTTGCGGGTTCATGGCAAGGGAGACGACAAGTACGACAACGTCCGTATTGGCATTAACGGGCGCATGGATACGTTGCAGGCTGCGATCGTGATCGAGAAGTTATCGATTTTCCCTGAAGAGATCCAGAAGCGCAACCTAGTAGCAACCCGTTACACCGAGGCCCTACGTGGCATCTGCCGGACTCCCGATGTAGGGGCCGGTGTCGTCTCCACCTGGGCGCAATATACGTTGGCCTTCGATGATCGGGAGAGGGTCCAGAGAAAGCTAAAGGAACAGAACATTCCTACCGCTATCTACTATCCAAAGCCCTTGCATCAACAGACAGCATACAAGGGCTTTCTTTCTGCCGGAGGTACGCTTCCGGTATCGGAAAGTCTGTCACAAAAAGTACTCAGCATTCCGATGCATCCATATCTTGATGTCGCCACTCAAGACCACATCGTCGCCTCTATCAGGAATGCTGTTGTTTGATAGAGTCTTTAGCCTGTAAGTCAGATAGGAACGAGTTGCTTGGCGCCGTGAATAGAGAAAACTGTAATTTATTTCTTCGCAAGATTGAAGAACGAACGGCAATCATTGGCGTGATTGGTCTGGGTTATGTGGGACTTCCACTAATATTGAGCTTCAATCGTCGTGGTTTCTCGGTGGTGGGGTTCGACATCAACAAGGGACTCGTCGACGAATTGATGTCTGGCAAGAGCCGGATCAGACATATACCGTCAGACGCGATAAGGCAGATGAACGATACCGGCTGTTTCTCTGCAACAACGGACTACTCCGGAATTAACAAAGTTGATGCGATCTTAATTTGCGTACCAACCCCTCTTGGTCGCTACCGTGAGCCAGACCTTTCCTTTATTCGCGCAACTGCAGAGGCGATGGCGCCGTACCTGCGCCGGGGTCAATTAGTCGTGTTGGAATCCACGACCTATCCCGGCACCACGCGAGAGATCTTACAGCCGATTCTTGAGAAAGGCAGCGGCTTGAAGGGTAATGAAGACTTTATCCTCGCGTTCTCGCCCGAACGCGAGGACCCCGGAAATGCTGAATTCAACACCGTGACGATCCCTAAGGTAGTTGGCGCGACAACGCCGGAAGGCGAAGAGATGGTCGCGGCCTTGTACGGGTCGGTGATCCACAAAGTTGTTCGCGTTTCCAGCCCAGAAACGGCCGAGGCGGTGAAACTTACCGAGAACATCTTCCGCGCTGTCAATATCGCACTCGTAAACGAATTGAAACTGATCTACTCAGCGATGGGCATCGATGTCTGGGAAGTCATAGACGCCGCGGCAACGAAACCCTTCGGCTTTATGCCTTTTTATCCCGGGCCAGGTATCGGGGGCCACTGCATTCCCATTGATCCCTTCTACCTGACTTGGAAGGCCCGGGAATACGGTCATCACACCCGGTTTATCGAACTGGCTGGCGAGATCAACAAGGACATGCCACAGCATGTAATCGGACGACTTGCCTTGGAACTCAGCCGTAGACAGCGCAAAGCGCTAAATGGCGCCAAGGTGCTGATTGTCGGAATCGCATACAAGCGCAACGTCGACGACATGCGCGAGAGCCCAGCCCTGATGCTGATGGAGCTACTACTAGCCCAAGGCGCTGAAATCAACTATCATGATCCTTTTATTCCAGAAATACCGGAGACTCGCGAGCATGCCAAGCTCGCCAAGATGCAGTCCGTAGCTTGGTCTGCAGGTGTCTTGGCCAGCTATGACGCAGCGATTATCGCGACGAACCACGACGGCCTCGATTGGCACTTGCTGGTAGATAACTTACCGCTAATCGTCGATACCCGCAACGCGCTCGCCAACTTCACTAGCGATCGGATTCTAAAAGCCTGAGCCTATCGTTATTGTTGAAAGCAAGCGTGAGTCGAAGGTCGAATATTTGACTAGCCCGCCGTCGCTAGCTTCGAAGGCGACTCATCCACGGCAAAACATAGTCTCTTGGACCTCGAGCTGCACGTAGGTCGATCTTGTGCACTTCTCGCTTGGAAAATTCTTTCGATGCGCGTATTCGAAGCGTACAGCATGTCTTCGCCAAGAGGTGCAAAGAATGTTAGATCGAAATAAGCGTATAGAATTGAGGATGTCCTTAAAGGGCCAAAGACAGTATGTGCAAGGCGGTGATATGTACGCTCACGCGGATAAGGCTGCAAAACGCCACATTGGCTCGGCTTGTTGGGTCAACGAACTCACTATCAGAAAAATGGCCTTCGCTGACTGTGATATAATCTTTAGCAACCTGGCCGCAACTCACCATCGCGTTGTAGCGACATTTACACTTGGTGGGTGCGCAGATTGCGAGGGGGGAGTTATTGTTGAAACGGATCGCCCGCCGATTGGACGCGTCGAGTTCGACGAGGCGCATATCGTGGGGCCAAGTGAGGTCACTGGCAACACGATATCGCGTCACAATCGAAGTAGATACGAGCCAATCGAAGAAGTCGTGGCGCTCACAAAGCACCTACATCAGATTCTCGTTCCAACCAGTAGAGGCCGCTGGATTTTTACCAAAGTGAATCTCACCGAGCCGTTTGACAGCTCCGTAGAGGCATCTTACTCGGTCACTGTCGAGAATGTGTTAGCATCCCGGGTTAGCGCGTCGAGTTTGCTCAGCAACGGTAGAAAGTTTGGTACCATCACGTTCATTGTGATGCAGTCATGATCGGCATTTCCGAGATTGCGAACTTCGTTCCGCGGACCGTACGTGACAATCTTAGTCAGGCCGCAAGTTTCGGGGAGACAGAAGATTTTGTGCGTAATCGCATTGGCGCGCTAAAGCTTCCATCGATGGCCGCGGGCGAGGAAACCTCCGATCTTGCCGCACGGGCAGTGGGCGCTTTGCTCGAGATATCCGGTAAGGCAAAGGAAGCGATAGATTGCCTCGTCGTTTGCACGCAGAACCCCGACGCTGAAGGGTTGCCACATACTGCGGCAATTGTGCAGGCTAAATGTGGCCTGCCAAAAACGATTGCAGCTTTCGATATCTCGCTTGGCTGCTCCGGATATGTTTACGGCCTTCCAGCCGTCATCGGCTTCATGGAAGCAACCGGGCTGTCGAATGGCATACTCGTGACTGCGGACCCGTACTCGAAGATTGTGGATCCCGCGGATAAGAATACCGCTCTCCTTTTTGGCGACGCAGCAACGGCTACTTTGCTTGCCAGGAACCCTGTGTTTCGCATCGGTGCCGTGCTTTTCGGAACCGACGGCTCCGGCGCGCAGCATCTTCAGCGTAAGAATGGTAGGCTCCACATGAACGGGCGTCAGATATTCAACTTCGCTGCGCTCAATGTCCCGGCGCAGATCAAGATGTTGCTTGAGCGGGAGCGTGTCGCGGTTGAGGAGGTCGACCGCTGGATACTTCATCAGGGAAGCCGTTACATCGTGGACAGTCTGATCAGTCGTATGGGACTACGGCCAGAGCGCGTGCCGATCCGGCTCCAGACTACCGGCAACACTGTTTCGTCGTCGATACCGCTGATACTCGAAGAGTCGTTGCGCGATGCAGCACATCGAACCATCGTGCTTTCAGGTTTTGGTGTCGGCTTATCCTGGGGCTCGATGCTCCTCCATCGAATTTAGGGAAAAGTGATATGGTTTTGAGCACCAGTGACGTGGTAACCGTGATCAAGCAGGCGGGAACCCAGATCGATCTGACTCGTCTCGACGAAAATGCAATTCTATCAGAGATCGGGGCCGATTCTCTCGATATGATGAACATCCTGCTTGGTGTTCAGGAGCTTACCGGCCAAGAGATCCGGGACGAAGACGTTCATGAACTGCGTAGCGTGAAGGCCATCTGCGATTATGTAAACGGTATGGCCTGAACCAGGGATGCGATTTAGCTATCGTCAGTACCGCGATGGCGACTGCGCTGCGATTAACGATCTCTATCACTGCGTTACCGGTCGCCTCCGTACGGCTGATCAGTTTGAATGGCAGTGGCTGCGGGCTCCCGCAGGCTGTGGTGATATGTGGCTGATTGAGGCCGAGCAGGACGACGGCTCTGTACATCTGATTGGCCATCATGGTTTAATGCCACTTGTTTTCTCGCAAGGTGCTGTCGATCTTATTTTCGGCAAGACCGAGAATACAATGGTCCACCCGGACTACAGGCATCGTCTGCTGTACCCGATTTTCGAGCGTACCTTCTTGCAGCAGTACAGCACCCGCTTTGACGCGCTGTTCTCGACGATGGGGCCGGCGGCGGCGCTGCGGCAGCGAGAAGCATTGGGCTATCATGCTCGGGAAGAGTTCATCCGCTATGTGTGGTTGCTACGACGCTCTGGTTTGCTCGACTACGTGGCTTGGCGGCTCGGGTATGGGGAGCCAAGTAGGCTGCGAAGGGCAGCGGCCTTCGGGCTCAGCGGCGTTGCAGGCTCACTCGCTACTGTGGCCGGTTGGCGGAAATCCGAAGCGGAGAATCCGCTAGTTGCGCTTCAAAGCCGTGAGGCCGTGGAGCATCCATTTTTCGAGACCTTCTGGAGCCATGCAAGTGGCGGTTATGGCCTCACCCCACGTCGCACACAGTCCGATCTCGCCTGGCGATTCTGGAACAATCCCTACGGCAACTTCGTGACGCTCGTTGCCGAATCGCGATTCGGAGGCGATCGATGTGGCTATGCGATCGTACGGCAGCACTCGAAGGGCGTGCTCTCGCTCGATGATATCGTCGTACATCCTTACGAAGAGGCCGCATTTCTCGAGCTGCTGAGGTCGGTTTTGGTCTGGTGTGCCGATTCTGGTGCTGGTGTCGTCCAGTTCTTAACTACAACTGATGACGTTTCGCCACGCCGGTGGATCGAAGGTGCGCCGCTACCGAACCTTGCAGACTATCTACCCGCTGTTCGAAGGGCCGCCAAGCGAAGCCCAATGTTGAGGCGCATTTCGGAGCCGCTTGCGTCGAGAGCAGGCGCTGCAGCAGACAAGTGGTATGTCACGGCCTTCGTTGCCGAAGGACGGTGATGGAGGCGTCTTGGATATCCAGGGGGCACGCCAGTGGGCGTGCTCGACTTGGACGCGGCTGTTCTCCAGAAGGGGACGTGCGAATATGTGCGGAATTGCCGGCATTTTAGCTGTCGACGGCAGAGAACGGGATCTCGCTGACCCCTTGCTGCGAATGACGAACCGGATGTCTCATCGTGGGCCCGACGACGAGGGTTTTGTGTTGATCGACGCGGGCGGCACAGCGACGAGTTATAGCGGCGACACGACGCCGGATGGTGCGGACCTCGTAGCGACAATCCCCGGCTATCCCAACAGCCACGTCCGAGAGGCATTTGGACGCCCAGCCCGGCTCGGCCTCGGTCACCGGCGCCTGAGCATTCTCGATTTGTCCCCCCACGGGCACCAGCCGATGCGGACGATCGACGGCCGTTACTGGATGGTCTACAACGGTGAAATTTTCAACTTCGCCGAGATCGCGAACGAACTTTCCCGTCTGGGTATTAGACTGCACGGCACCTCAGACAGCGAAATCCTGATCAATGCGTATGCCCAATGGGGTGAGGCTTGCCTATCCCGTTTCAACGGTATGTATGCATTCGCTATATGGGATCAGAAAACGCGTAGCCTATTCTGCGCGCGCGACCGCATCGGCATTAAGCCTTTCCATTACGCGATCGTCGACGGTGTATTTGTCTTCGGCTCGGATATTCGCAGTGTCCTTGCCTCCGGGCTGGTCAAGCCGAGGCCTAACATGCATGGTATCTATCTTTCACTCGCCTTCGGCATCGCGCCACGTCCGATCACTGCCTTCAAGAACATCGTGGCGCTTGAACAGGCGCACTGGATGCGCGTGCACTCCACTGGTAAGATCGAAAAGGACAGTTACTGGTCGGTTCCGATCGACGTGCAGCAGCACCGCATGAGCGAGGACGAGGCAGTAAATCTACTTGAAGACGAACTCACGAAGTCGATCAAACTGCAGCTAAACGCCGATGTAGATGTCGGCACATTCATGAGCGGCGGCATCGACTCGACCACAATGTCCGCGATAGCGGCAACCCATCAGCCCGCAATTAAAGCCTATACGCTCGCAAACGAATCTGGCGCGCCGGAACTTGACGAGTCGGTCAACGCCGAACTGACTGCGCGGGATTACGACATGAGGCACATCATCTACCGAGTTAACCCCGACGCTGAACTCGCTTCGCTATCACGGTGGATTGATTTCTACGAGGAGCCATACTTCTCGCTTGCAGCAACGGATGTGCTGTCGCGTGTAGCGAAGGAGAACGGGTCAAAGGTTGTTCTCAATGGCCTTGGTGGCGACGAGCTATTTGCAGGCTACAATTGGTACGGGTTCGTGGGTATCTGGAGGAAGCTGCGTCGCCTCGGGCCTGTTACTCGGCTTTTGGCACCATTGCTGGGTGAGCGTAGCACGAAACTGCTCGAGGTTGCGCAGACGACCAGCGCCGATCGACTGCACACCGCGCTGTACGCGAATCTTACTGATACCGAGCGTCAGGATCTGTTTAAGCTACCTGAGGCGAAGGATTGGAATACGATTGAGGAAATCAGGAGAATATACGCCGATGGCATTATCTTCGATGATCCAATCGTTGCCATAAGCTACATGGATCTAAAAAATTATATTGGAAACCATTTTGTGCACAGGGTAGATCAATTCACTATGGCTAACTCTATTGAGGGACGGTTTCCTTTTCTTGATTGCAATCTCGTCGAAGCTTCTTATCGTATTCCTAGTCGATACAAATTAAATGGTAAGACGCACAAGTACGTACTGCGTCGCGTAGCAGAAAGATACATCGCGCCGGAGTGTCTGGCGATGAAGAAACGCGGCTTTGGCCTGCCTCTAGACCGCTGGATGAAGGGCCCCCTCAAGAACGTCGTAGATGCAAAGATAGATGCTCTCTCGCAGCGGGAGTTTATGAATGCCGCCGTCATACTACGGTGGAAGGAAGAATACGGCCAAGGCAAGCGCAAGTTCAATAAAATTTGGCAGCTAGTCGCGTTGGAGCTATGGTACGAGCATTTCTTTGAGCAGGATAATAGCGCAGGGAATACGGCGCAAAATTGAAGCACGCCTTGCTGTTGGTGCAGGAGGAGATAGTATACTGAGGCGAGCGGTAAATTTTATTAGCAAGCAGTTGGCGAGGAATAGTATCGCGAGCAACATGGCATCCTTACTTGCATTTGGCGTTGCGTCTAGAGTTGTGGCTTTGTTTGCATATCCAGTCCTCATGAGACTCTACGATCCGAAAGCATTTGGCGTACTTGGGTTATTCAGCACCATCGTGTCATTCTCTGCGATCTTCGCGACGCTGCGATATGAACTCGCCATTCCGGTATGTCCCAACGAGAATGACGCAAAGCATATCCTCCTCCTGACGATGCTGCTTTCCGCCACCTGCGGCCTGTTGGTTGTTTTGCTCGTGGCATTTGTAATGATATCGGGCGTACTTGCGGACGTCGTTGTAGACCTGCACGGACTCGTCTGGCTCATACCCGTGGCGGTCACCGCAACCGGATTTTACATAGCGCTCACCTACTGGGCGATGCGGCGGAGCCAGTTCGTCGCAATTGGCAAGACCCAGATCGTCAAAACCTGGTCCGAGGTTGGAGCACAGATCATCCTTAACTTGCTTGTCGCGGGGCATGCCGGGCTGGTGATGGGGAACTTCGTCGGGAGCTGTCTCGGGATTGCTGGACTGGCGCGGGCAGGCCGACCTTATGGGTCGGTCGCTTGTGTCTCACGTACACGGATACTAAATGTCGCCCGCTTGTACGCGCGCTTCCCGCTGTTCAACGGTTCCGCGGCGCTTCTCAACGAGGCCGGTGGCCGGCTCCTTGTCCTTTTTGTCGCTCAAGTACTCGGGCCCCCAGATTTAGGACTCTTCTGGCTTCCATTCATGCTGTTGGGGTCTTTAAGCAATGTGGCGATCGTAGCGGGACAGAGGGTGTATTACGCACACGCAGCGAAGATTGTCCGAGCTAATGCGTCTGGGCTACAGCGGTTCTTCGCTCGATGTGTCGGATGGGCGGCAGTGTTCGCTTGGCCGTCTTGTGCGCTCCTAGTGTGGCTGGCGCCTTTTAGCGTCGGTACCGTCGTGCCTTCTAGGTGGGCCAATGCGGTGCCGCTGTTCCAGATCTTAGCCCCATGCTTTGCCGCGCAGATATGCACGGTCCCCTTTATTACCTATAACGTTGTCGGGCGGCAGCACCTGGCTCTATTATGGAACGCAATACACTTTGCGCTACATGTTTTAGTTGTCGTGATAGCTTGGTTCATGGCTGCGGAAATCGAGATATTAGCTGCGCTCTATTCGTTCGCTGTCTGTTTGTCTTGCCTGATACTGTTTGTGATCAATTTTCGCGTTGTGGCCAGAGATTGATGACTTCCTTCCGGCTCGAATATCACGGCGAGATTGACAGCGAAATACGGTGGATTGCGGACGTCCTGTTCCATGATTTCCTAGGGCAGAAGGTGATAGTCGAGCGCGACGGTTCCGGTGCATGCAAAGGTGTGTTCCGGCTCTCCAGCGAGGGACGTTCCCTGCTGTTCGCGGATGTGTTCCTGACGTCGGCAAGCACCGCCTGGTTGGCACTCAGTACGTTGCCGGCAGGACCAGTGGCCATGTGGGACTCCAGTGCGGTGACTGGGCCTTCCGGGCCAGGGATCGTGCCAGTCCTTTACGGCCGGCCGGCCTGCCATGTGTTCAACGACGAGATTCGGCTTGGAGCCGATCTGATAGGAGGTTCGTTCTTCCTGTTATCACGCTATGAAGAGGCTGTCGTTTCGGCGCGCGATAGGTTCGATCGGTTTCCGGCTGCCCAGAGTATCGCGGCACAGGAAGGTTTTCTGCACCGTCCTATCGTAAACGAGTACCTCGAGATCATCTGGGCCTGTATGACGCACCTCTGGCCCGGGTTACAGCGACCGGCACGGCAGTTTCGGACCTTATCCAGTTGCGACGTTGATTATCCCTACAGTTGCGGCACGAAGAGCCTGCCCTGGCAGCTCCGCCAGATAGGCGCAGACCTTCTATTGCGTCGCAGTTCCCGTCTCGCGTTTCGCAGTGCCGCGAACTTCGTGTGCAGCCGCTACGGCGACTATCGTTTCGACCCTTACCTGCCAAATATCGACTGGATGATGGATGTCAATGAGGATGCCGGCCTCATTGCGGCCTTCTACTTCATCTGTGGTCGGTCCCATTCGCGGCTAGACGGCTGCTACAATATAGATGAGCCGATCATCAGAGAGTTGCTTAGCAAGATCGCACGACGGGGACATGAGATCGGTCTACATCCGAGCTTCAACACTTACCTTGATGCTGCCCGTCTCCGCTCTGAGGCCGATAACTTGCGTCGTGCGCTTGCCGAAGAGGGTATCACACAGTCTACGCTTGGCGGCCGCCAGCATTTTCTACGTTGGCGGACGGCCTCTACAGCTCAGTGCTGGGAGGCGGCGGGTCTCGACTACGACAGCACCCTGTCTTACTCGGAACGCGCCGGCTTCAGATGCAGCACCTGTTACGAGTACGACTTCTTTGACGTGGTGAAGCGAAAGCCTCTCACCCTTCGCGAACGCCCATTAATCGTAATGGAGGCCTCCGTCCTGAGTTTGGCGAACGGCAATCTGCAGCAGGCGTTCGATACCATCGTCGCGCTAAAGCGTACGTGTGCGACATATCGCGGCGACTTTACGCTGCTCTGGCACAATTCGAATCTGCAAACTGCCGCGCTGCGTGAACTCTATCATGCAGTCCTCACGACAAAGTAGGACGATGCCGAACCACATGAGGCCATCAACGCGTACAGGAAATCCTATGACGATGAATCGAATGTGGACGACACCTGCGGTGGACAAAAAATTGCGAGCAAAAGCCCAACTGGCCTCGTTCGGAGGGTGGTTGCTCGTCTGCGTAATCGCCGGATTCGGAACGGTGTCCATGTTGCAGACGGTTCTCGGCATCGGGGCGCAATATCTTACGGTCCCCTATCGTATCGCAATACTAGTACTATCAGCCGTGATCATTTTGTTGTCAGCATCGAGTAAATTAAAGAATAGAATCTATATTACGCTTTTGATATTTTTCTTTGTTTATTTAATTCGTCTAATATACGATGCTTTTATCGCCGAAATAGATGGAGCAGATGAGGCGATAATGTATTTCGTATCTATTGTGGCAATTCCGACAGTTGCTGCCAGTATTTCTGGAGTATTTATCTTGGATGATGGCCTTACTGCCAAACGCCTTCTTATCCTTGGCGCGTTTTTTCTGGCGCTCGTTCAGACTGGCATTCGCCTCAATGTCGTTTCTGAAAACTGGTGGTGGAATGCGGCTGGTGAAGGTCGACTTGGCTTTGACTCGCTAAACCCGATTGCGATTGGTAACCTCTGCGCCAGTATAGTTCTCGCTTCCGTGATCATCGTCCTGGAATCGCGGGCGGGCCTGCTTTGGCGCATCGTGGCAGTTGCGGTCGCCGGTGTCGGCGGATCTACGCTTCTTGCTGCTGGCTCTCGCGGACCACTCATCGGACTAGCTTTGGCAATTGCATGGTTTGGGCTAAGCCGCATTCGACGCTTCGCATTTGTTTTGCCTCTCATATTTGTTGCTTTGTTCGCCGGATTGTCGAGCGAAGCGGTGGTGCAGCGCACGCTCGATACCATCGACCGCGGCTACAATGTCGACAGATCAGCCATGGAACGCCTCACAGCGCAGAGCTTGGCCATTGAGGATTTCCTTTCCTCCCCGCTGATAGGTCGCTATTACATCCATCCAAATCTTGGAAGAGGCCTGTATCCTCACAACATCATCATCGAAACAGCGATGGCGTTGGGGATTGTAGGGCTTGCACTCCTGTTCATAGTAATCCTGCGTGGCGCGCTCAAAGTGCTGAGATACTTCAGTTTTGAGCACCCCCTCCTGACTATGCTGTTGGTCCAGTATACGGTCGAGGCGATGGTCTCGGGCGCTCTATGGGGTTCCGATAATTTCTTTGTCCTCCTAGGTGTCTTGCTCTCCTCGCGTTCCATTAAAGCGCGAATATGGGATAGAGATCTGCGTTTGACACATGGCGTCCGCTTCGCTCCTGCGGCAATCCGCCCCTTAGGAGATCAGCGAATGGTACCGCTCCAGCAATATCAACTGACGCGATAACATCGTCGCGTGTTCGCTCCTTCACGTAATCGAGCACGCATTGTGCCGCCGAGCCCGCCGGATCCATTACCATGCTGGCCCCACCACAAAAATACAACCAAAGATTCTCGTTCGTGAAGAGATGGTTGCGAATTTACAGCCTTCGAGACTGTCTTTTCGGTACGCGAGAGCTACACAGAACTAGGCTCAGGACCTATTAATTTGGATTGATATGTGCTTCACGGCTTCCGATAGGAGGCCGCATTGGGTGATTTGTTTCTGCTGAGCGAGCGCCAGATGGCGCGCATATCGCCGTTCTTTCCGCTGTCGCACGGCGTTCCGCGGGTCGATGACCGGCGGGTGGTGAGCGGCATCATTTATGTGATCCGCAACGGTCTGCGATGGAAGGATGCGCCGGCCGGCTACGGCCCGCACAAGACGCTGTACAATCGCTTCATCCGCTGGAGCCTGATGGGCGTATTCGACCGCATCTTCGCCGGTCTTGCCGGGGAAGGACCCAAGCCCGAGCGCATCATGATCGATGCGACACATCTGAAGGCCCACCGCACGGCGGCGAGCCTGCTCAAAAAGGGGATGTTCCCCGTCGTATCGGGCGAACCAAGGGCGGGCTGAACTCCAAGCTCCATACTGTCTGCGACGGTGAAGGCCGGCCAATCATCCTGCTCCTGTCGGAAGGCCAGATGAGCGACCACAAGGGCGCACATCTGGTGCTCGACGCCTTGCCCCAGGTATCTCATCTCATCGCCGATCGCGGATACGACAGCGCCTGGTTCCGCGCCGAACTCGAAGCACGAGGCATCGAGCCTTGCATCCCGTCCAGCCGAAGCCGCAAAGTCCCTTATGCCTACGACAAGACCCTCTACCGCCAGCGCCACAAGGTCGAGAACCTGTTCGCCAAGCTCAAAGACTGGAGGCGCATCGCAACTCGATACGACCGATGCGCCCACACGTTCTTCTCGGCCATCTGCATCGCAGCAGCCGTCATCTTCTGGATCTAATCAATGAGTCCTGAGCCTAGACCAAATCTGGCGCCTCGTCGCCCCAGCCGTCTGCTCCTCGCGAGAGCCAGTTGACCGGCTCCGGCATACGTGGCAGAGAACGCATTCATTCTGCATAGGTGAAAATTGCAATCGAGAACCGCTGTGTTGTTCCGCTTACAGCGATCCTCGCTTTGGCTTGCGATTGGAGCGACGTGGTCTCATCGCACGATTGATCGCGAGCATTCTCGTCCCAGCTAACTGCACAGGGTGATGATACGAATTTTCCAGAATTCGGGTCTAACCCGAGGGTATCTTCCGCGGCTCAGGACGCTGACTCGAGATGCTGTCAGCTTCCGCGAGCAACGGGACGCTTTTCTCGCCGACGGATACGGGGCAGCCCACATTCTGAAACCCGTTCTCAACGATAGACCGGACGCGTTTTTCACGAATGGCGACGATCCTGCGCTTCAGAAGGCCTGGGCGCGGGAAAATGGGTTGAAGGCCAACACAAGCCTCGAAGATATTCTGCTGGCGCAGATTGAGGAGCACCGTTCGGAGGTCTTCTATAATCTCGACTGTGTGACTTATCAGAGCGCGTTCCTCAGGCGCTTGCCGGGGTCCGTGAAGCGTCGGCTCTCCTGGCGTGCTGCGGTGTCCGGCAAGATCGACCTTACTGGATACGATGCCGTTTTGTGCAATTTCCCCTCATTCATAGCGCGCTGGACTGCGGCCGGCGTTCGTGCCGTGCATTTTTGCCCATCGCACGATCCGGTGCTCGATATGTATGCCGTCAACGAGGCGAGGACGATTGACGTCCTATTCGCTGGTACGGTCAGTCAGCACCATACCGATCGTATACGGATGCTAGGGCAGGTGGCAGCGCTTGCCGGAGCCTGTAACGTCCGATATTTGCTCACACTCTCTCGGCTCACGCGGCTCGCAGGTACGCCCGCGGGGCTCATCGGCCCGCTTCGCAAGTATAGGTTGCCGCAGGCCGTGACCCGGATTGCTGCGCCGGGGGTGTTTGGCCGCGACCTGTATCGGGCACTCGCCAGTGCAAAAATCGTCCTGAACGTGAACGGGCTCTACGAGATCGTCGGACGGGACCGCGGCAACATGCGGTGCTGGGAGGCGCTCGGTGCGGCGGCTCTTATGGTCTCCGACGAGGGTGATTATCCGGATGGCATGGTCCCAGGCGAGATGTTCCGTACGTTCCGATCGGTCGACGAGGTGGTCGGTATTGTAAAGGAGGCTCTTCGCGATCCAGCCGGCTCGGCCGCGATAGCTCGCAAGGGGCACAATCTGGTGCGCAACCGGTATTCGAAGGAGCGGCAGTGGGAGGACTTCGTGGCGCTGCTGTGACATCTGATATGTGGGCCAGCACGATTAGCCGGTTGATGCCATGCGTCATTTGTGTTCGAAGCGTTATGCGCCCCCCATATCGATCAAGGCTGGTTAAACAGGGCTAGTCGATGACTACGACCATTTATGCTGATGGCACTTACCGCGACAGCAATCCCGACTGGCATATGGCCGATAGCGGCTGGAAGGCTAGGCGCGTGACTGATATCCTAGAACGCAACAGTGTTGCGTTCGAGACATGTGTCGAGGTCGGATGCGGCGCCGGCCTGATTCTGGAGATGCTCGCCGGACACTTTCCAGACAAGTGTTTCATCGGTTTCGACGTTTCGCCGGATGCAGCCCGCTTCTGGGCAGCGCGCAAACGACCGGACATGTACCGGGACGAGGACTTCACCGTGACGTCCGGCACGTACGATCTCCTACTGCTACTTGATGTGTTCGAGCACGTGCCCGACTATTTGGGTTTCCTGCGCTCACTCGGAACGCGTGCGAGATCGTTCGTGTTCCACATCCCGTTGGAGATGCACGTCTCAGGGCTCCTACGGGACCGTCACGTCCACGCGCGCCAGCAGGTCGGCCACCTCCACTATTTTTCGAAGGCAACTGCCTTGGCTACCCTGGCGGACACTGGCTACGAGGTGGTTGATACACAGCTCACGAAGCTGTCCCAAGAGACATTTGAGAACGTACGAGTGCGGACGCATATGACGAATGTCGCGCGACGGGGCCTCGAGATAGTCGCGCCAGACCTCGCCGCAAAGCTCCTTGGCGGTTACAGCCTGCTTGCGCTCTGCCGCCCCTACGGATGAAAAGCCATGCAGACTCCGAGACATATTCCTCCGCGCCGCTTCCTCGTGATGGGAGGGGCAGGGTTTATCGGCCATCGCACGGTGAACAACCTCATTGCTAGGCCGGATGTCGAAGTAGCGATCTTGGACAACCTCTCCGTCGGCATGCCGATGCCGGCGGAGCGGCCGCGCCTGATCACGCACGAGGTGGATATCCGCGACAAGGATCGTGTGTCCGCAATCGTCCGCGAGTTCCGCCCGGACACCATCGTGCATCTGGCGGCGGTCCATCACATTCCGACCTGCGAGAGCCGCCGTGCCTACTCCCTCGAGGTGAATGTCATTGGAACCGAGTACCTACTTGAGATCGCTGAGGTAAACAAGATCGGACGCTTCGTCCTTGCCTCCTCGGGCGCAGTCTATGGCTGGCGCGACGGTGCGCTGACTGAAAGCGGCTGCTCTCTTGAGGCGGCCGACAATTACTCGCTCGCTAAGCGCACTAACGAGCAACAGGTGACCTTCTGGGCGGCCCGGACGGGGGGCTATGCGCGGATCGCCCGCATCTTCAACACGATCGGACACGACGATCCCAACGCCCACTTGATCCCGGACATCATCTCGCAGATCCCGCAGGAGGCGACGCGCGCCGAAGTCGCGCTAGGCAACCTGACTCCACGCCGCGACTACATACACGCGGATGACACGGCGCGCGCCATCGCAACGATCGCGTGTGAGACGGGCGGCCCAGATATTGACATCTACAACGTCTCATCGGGGACCGAGGTATCGGTGGCCGAGGTCGTGACTATGCTTGGCGACGTGATGGGGATCGCGATCGCCGTCCGCGAGGATTCAGCCCGCAAGAGGCGTGTCGACCGTCCCTCGCAACTCGGCTCGACCGATAAGATTCGCACTAGGCTCGATTTCGTGCCGCAGAAGTCGCTGCGCATCGCCCTCGAGGACATCGTACGCCACTCTGGCCGCGTGCTGCGCTGAGGAGTCCGCCATGGCCAGGATCAAGCTCGCCTTTCCGCTACTCGGCCGTGGCGGCTGGACCGGCGGATTCATCTACCTGAAGAACACATTGCGCCTCGTCAATGCACGCCTCGCCAGCGAGATCGAGCCATGGCTGTTCTTATCGCCGGAGGAAGGCGTGAGGTTCGGCGCCGATCTGCGCCCGCTAGTCGATGACCGCGTCATCGTAGATCCGGCGATAAAAGTGTCCGGCAGAGGGCCTAGCCTTGCCAAGGCGATTGCGACTGGGCGGGACACCGCGCTCGAACGCCTGCTGGTGGCGGCGGGCATCGACGTCGCGTTCGAAAACGCGAGTTTCTATGGCGCTCGCTTCGCCGTGCCGGTTGTCTCTTGGATCCCTGACTTCCAGCACCGGCACATGCCAGAGATGTTCACCCGCCTGAACTGGTGGCGCCGCGATCTCGGCTTCCGGATGCAGATCGGTTCCGGCCGCACGGTGATGCTTTCGAGCCACACGGCGCTGGCCGATCTGAAGCGGTTCTACCCTTCTGTTTGGGACAGGAGTCACGTCGTCCGCTTCGCCATCGATCTCGACCAGGCACCGTACCTCGAGCGCGGCGATGAGATGCGCCGCACCTACGCGCTACCGGAGCGGTACCTTTTTTTGCCGAACCAGTTCTGGCGGCATAAGAACCATGGCGCCATCGTCGAGGCGCTCGGCGTTATTAAGGCCGCCGGCCGGCTCGGCGCACTGCCGCCGGTCGTCCTAACCGGCCAGCCGAAGGACCCTCGCAATCCGGCGCACTTCAGCGAACTGATGGCGCGCGTGGAGACGCTCGGTATCCAAAGCCACTTCCGCTACCTCGGCCTCGTGCCATACGACCACGTGCTCTCACTCAACGCCACTTGCCACGCGATGATCAATCCCTCTCGCTTCGAGGGTTGGTCGACGCCGATCGAGGAGGCAAAGGCCTTCGCCACGCCGCTCGCGCTCACCGATATCCCAATCCACCGAGAACAGGCGCCCGGTGCGCTCTTCTTCGACTACGCTTCCACGCCGAGTGCGGTGGCGGCACTTGAGGAGATCGCCGGGCGGCCAACGACATCGCGGCCCGGCATAGACGAACTGCGCGCGGCCCAGGCCACTCGTCTCGACGAACATGCGCGTGCGCTGCTGGCGACCGTGCGGGCTGCCATGAGTTCGCGGTCTGCGGCAGCGATAGCTTAGCCTGGGGAAGAGCCAGCCCGAACGGAGGCGCGGGAGCACATGCTATATGCTAGGATTGAGCGGCTTCACCGAAGATGGCGGCGGCGGGCTTCAGGGCCAGCACGGCATGTTAGTATTCTATGAGCGCCTCAATGCGCTTTTGGCGCCGCGATCGCGCGGGTTCGATCTCGGCGGGCATTGCCACTGGATGCAAGACGAGACGAACGACTGTTGTAAGCGGCTGTGGGATTTCCGCGGGTTCGTCGCCGAGGCTTGGGCCCATTTCGAAACTGCTAGTACGTGTTCTGGTTCGATCCGCAGTACATTTCGCCGGGCCCCTCGTGTATAGCGGCTTTAGGGCGCCAGGTGCAGTGCTGCCGGCCTGGGTCGACCAGCGTCACCTTGGTCTTGATCTAAAAGCGTTGAGGCGGAGCGCCTGGACCATACAACGAGCTGAGTGCGCCGAGCCATGAACCCCGCAGCTAGCAATCACACCTGGGAGGATGCCGTCCGCGCGCTCATCGACGATCCAGCGCAGCGCGAGATTGTCAAGGCATGCTACTTCGACCTGCCACTCGCCGGTGCGGCCCGCCGTTTTGTCGCGAGTGCGGAGTGGGCGGCGATGCGTCAGATCATCGGCCAGCCCGGCGGCGTCGCAGTCGACGTCGGCGCAGGCAACGGCATCGTATCCTATGCACTTGCTAACGACGGCTGGACCGTAATCGCCGTTGAACCAGACCCTTCGGAGCTGGTTGGCGCGGGTGCTATCCGCTCGCTGTCTGCCGAGACAGGCGTCGCCATCGACGTGCGCGAAGGCTTCGGCGAAGAGCTGCCGCTCGCCGACGGCGAAGCGCGGCTGGTCGTTGCCCGGCAGGTGCTGCACCACGCACGCGATCTCTCGACGTTCGCGCAAGAGATCGCGCGCGTGCTACCGCCGGGCGGCCTGCTAGTTTCGACTCGCGATCACGTGATCAGCGGCCCGAAACAACTCCAGACGTTCCTCGGCAGCCACCCCTTACACAGATTTTACGGCGGTGAGAACGCATTCACGAGGGGTGAGTACCGCGAAGCGCTAGAGCGGGCCGGCCTCGTGATAGAGCGAGAGATCGGCCCGCTGGCGAGTGTTATCAACTACGCACCGCACACACCGGAGACACTCGGCCAAGAAATCGTGCGTCGGCTCGGACCGCTGGCGGCGCCCGTGAAGGCCGTGCTCAGATGGCCGCTTGTGCTCGGTCCCGCGCTGAGACTGATCTCCGAGGTCGATCGTCGCCCGGGGCGACTCGTCAGCTTTGTGTGTCGGAAAAGCTGAGAGATGAGGCTTCTCGGAGTCATTGCTGGAGCAACCCTGCGGGGCAGTCAAGGCCTCTCAGCTCGCCTCAAAACATTGCACGCGCAACATACGTGTACGATTGGCCAGGGCACTCGATTCACGGCGACCGGCGAAGCGGTGAATATTGCAGGCGCAAAGAATCGCATTGTGATCGGTAACGAATGCGTTATAGGCGGTCAGATCCTAGTATTTGCGCACGCAGGCAGGATTAGGATTGGTGATCTCGTCTTCGTCGGTTGCGGGAGTCATATCTGGTCATCGGCCGATCTCGTGATAGGGGATCGTGTATTGATTTCCCACTACGTTGAGATTCACGATACGGAGAGCCATCCACTGGCCTCCGAGGCGCGCGCGGAACAGACTCGCGCAATCATTCGGTCAGGCCACCCTTCCCAAATTGAAGGCGTTCGCGCGTCACCAGTTGTCATAGGAAATGACGTCTGGATCGGATTTGGTGCCACCATTCGGCGCGGTGTCACGATCGGCGATAGAGCGATCATCGGAGCAAGGGCTATCGTGGACCGTGACGTGCCGGCTGACGGAATGGTGAAGGCGATCGCGCAATAAGCAGGAGACGAGGACGGTGAACAGCATCCGCAGATCGATCAGAAACGCTCTGTTCCGCGCGGAGCGGACCGTCCAAGCTGATCGTAGCCGCCTGCTCGCCGGACAGATTCGGGCAGCGCAGATTCTCAATCGCGGTCCCCTAACGAAGCTCAGCGACGCCGGCTTCAGAGTGTTTTCGCAGACCGATGAGGACGGAATAATAAGCTGGCTTGTCGATGTGCTTGGCATCACCAACGAGTCGTTCGTGGAGTTCGGCGTTCACGACTTCCGCGAGTCGAATGCGCGCTATCTCCTCATGACCCGGAATTGGAAGGGTCTGGTAATCGATGGCGATCCAGAGAATATTGCCGCAATTCATTCTGACGGGCTTAGTACCATGTACGACCTAGAAGCCATCGCCCAGTTTGTGACTCGCGAGAACATCCAGACCATCATAGATGATGCAGGCATGAAGGGGCGGCTCGGTCTACTTAGCACTGATATCGACGGTGTGGACTATTGGGTGCTCGAACGCATTACCAGTGAAGCTGACATAATCGCCGTCGAGTTCAACGACTTTCTCGGTGATCAGCCCGTTACAGTCCCGTATTCGCCAAGCTTTAGCCGCTTCTCAGCCAGCCCGCATGGCTGTTACTGGGGCGCTTCACTCGCCGCATTCCGTTACCTTCTCGAAGGGCGGGGTTACCGATTCGTCGGGACGAACAAGCTGGGCGTCAATGCATTCTTCGCGCATAGTGACCATGCGGAGGCGCTCCGTAAAAATCTCGGAGAGTTCGTGCACCACCCGTGCAGGATGCGCGAGGCGCGCGACGCGAAGGGCCGGATTGCTCACAAGGGGTATACTGCGTTTGTAGATGACGTCGCGCACCTGCCCATCGTTCGGATCGACACTAATGAGACGCTCAAGCTCGGTCAGGTCTGCCGCCGGCGCTGAGTATCTAAGGCCGCCACTCACCCCAATCGTGAGGGGCGTGCACCCGATCGTCGGTGGCTGTAGCCAGCAGCGCATGTTTGTCACGCCTCGACGCCAATTGCCGAGAACAACTGGCGTGATGGGATGGACGCCCCCCAGCACCAGCGTAGCTGTGCAATGGTGCGGAAGCCTCCGGTGAGGACCGCGGTCAGGCTGCTTTCGCCGTGACGGTGAATCGCGCCAATTCCACGGCGGGAGACCCGACCAGGTCCGGTGTACCGACGTGACTTGTATCCCCATGCGGCGCGGCTTTCTTTAGCTCGTCGCCATCATGGACTGGTTCAGCCGCAAGGTCCTGGCCTGGCGGCTGTCGAACACGATGGATGCCGGCTTCTGTGTGGCAGCACTTGAAGAGGCGCTCGCTCGCTACGGCAGGCCCGACATCTTCAATACCGTCCAGGGCTCGCAGTTCACGATCTTCGCTTTCACGACAATGTTAAAGGATGCCGGCATCCGCATCTCCATGGAAGGGCGCGGCCGCTGAATCGACAACGTTTTGTTGAGCGGCTTTGGCGCAGCCTCAAATACGAATGCGTGTCCCTCAGTGCATTCGATACTGGAAGCAAAGCCCGCAGCGGCATGGGCTCCTGGATCGACTATTACAACCGACGACGCCCGCACTCGACCTTCGGCGGCAGGATGCCCGACGAGGTCTATGCTAGTGCACAAATGACGGAACCACTACCGGCGTAAAAACCAACCCCATCCATCTAAGCCAAGCTGCCAAACTGTCTCAAAAGGCGGGTCCATTTCATCTGCTGGTGGCCCTCCCGGGGTCATCGGGCTGTCTGAAATTTCCCCCGCGATCAACATCTCGCTTTCCAGCGGATCATGACTATGCTTATTTCGATATGTCAGCCCCTGGGTTGGCGGGCCCGGACGTTCAACAATTCAGGCAGGCGATCCGGGCCCTACGCAAGTTTCCTACAGAACCCGACCAGCCGTTCGCCAACTCATGTCAGCAATAAAAAAGTTCGTACAATGGAATCGTTGTATTTGCAGACAGGTATCTCATATTTTTCCAAGAGCATTTAGTGGAGATAACTATATAGAGGATCTTCTGCTAATCATTGAAGCGGCAATCAGAACTAAGCAACCAAAAACGATTTTGGAGGCAGGAGGTGTTGATCGCCCTCTTTTAAAAAAAGGAAACGGCTTTAAGTTCATCGGAGTTGACATCGAGAAACGTGATGGCTGCGACCATCTCTATGACCAGTTTATAGTCCAGTCCGTTGAAGACGCGATGCCGGTGGCCGTCGATATGATCATCTCAATCACTTTGATGGAACATGTGCCGGACAATCGACGCGCCGCGGCTTCGATCTTTCAAAGCCTAAACCCTAGCGGATCGACTTATCACTATATCCCTTCAGGGCTCCACCCGTATTCTATCTCGCTACGTCTTGTCGGGCCGGCGATACAAAAATTCCTTATCCCCATACTCCGGCCTGGTGCAGAGGCCGTAACAGGATATCCGGCATTTTTTAACTATTGCACTCCCAAGGCCATGGGAAACCTTTTTAAAGATGCTGGATTTACCGACGTAAAGGTGAAACCTTATTACCGCGCCAATGATTATTTTGCTTTCTTCGTTCCGGCATATATATTCATCAGTCTGTTTGAGAATCTGTGCAAAGCTTTTGGATGGCGTATATTCGCGTCCGGCTTCATCATAAGCGCTGAGAGGTCGAGATGATACAAATGGGGCTGAGATCATCTGCGACAGCTGGGCGCCGACGTTAAATCGAAACGATCCCAGCTAGGCTCAGGACCTGTTAATTTGGTTTGAGATGTGATTCACGGTCTCCGAGAAGGAGGCGGTGATGGGTGATTTGTTTCTGCTGAGCGAGCGCCAGATGGCGCGGATATCGCCGTTCTTTCCGTTGTCGCACGGAGTTCCCCGGGTCGATGACCGGCGGGTGGTGAGCGGCATCATCTACGTGATCCGCAACGGGCTGCAGTGGAAGGACGCGCCGGCCGGCTACGGCCCGCCCAAGACGCTCTACAATCGCTTCATCCGCTGGAGTCTGATGGGGGTGTTTGACCGCATCTTCGCCGGGCTCGCCGGCGAAGAGCCAAAACCCGAGCGCATCATGATCGATGCGACGCACCTGAAGGCTCATCGCACGGCGGCGAGCCTGCTTAAAAAGGGGATGTTCCCCGTCGTATCGGGCGAACCAAGGGCGGGCTGAACTCGAAGCTCCATACCGTCTGCGATGGCGACGGCCGACCGATCATCCTGCTCCTGTCGGAAGGCCAGATGAGTGACCATAAGGGCGCCAGCCTCGTGCTCGGCGCCTGGCCGCCGGCATCTCATCTGATCGCCGACCGAGGCTACGACAGCGCCTGGTTCCGCGAGGAACTGGAAGCCAGGGGCATCGAGCCGTGCATCCCGTCGAGCCGCAGCCGTAAGGTTCCGTACGAGTACGACAAGGTCCTCTATCGACAGCGCCACAAGGTCGAGAACCTCTTTGCCAAGCTGAAGGACTGGCGCCGAATCGCTACACGCTACGACCGATGCGCTCACACCTTCTTCTCGGCAATCTGCATCGCAGCCGCCGTCATCTTCTGGCTCTGATCAATGAGTCCTGAGCCTAGGCTCGTCGCGATTTGCGCCGCCCCGGCATCGCCAGGATGCGGGTTGCTGGAGAATGCTCTCGTACCATTGTCAGCCAATGCCAGGCCGTCGATTTCAGTGGTAAGATCATCGTCCAAAACGGCGAGGACTGAATGCTCCGTGTCCCGGTAGTCACCGCTCAATCGTGTCGGTGTGCGCCGTCCAAGTCATCGTTATGGCCCAGAGCGACTTGTTCCCCCACGCGACGATAGTTTTCAAGTGCAGTCTGGTAGCGCGTTCGAACGTCTCCAGATCGGTTTCGGCGTCAAAATTATTGAAGCCGATCAAAAGATCGCGGCGTCATGATCGAGCGCGGCGGATACAGAAATTTGCGCAAGATTGATCGGTGCTACACCGTATCCTTCGTTGATGACCTGACAGCCCAACGTAACGGATGGCCTCGGCCAGCTTGGTCTTTTGACCGATGTGGGCGAGTTGTTCTCGAAGTCATGGCTCGAGGACATGGATGACAGGACGATTCTCCTGCCGTATGACACGGCGTTCATCGGCGGCGCGACCGCGGATCTCGCTCTCGACGTGGTAAAGTTGAGCGATGTGAGCAAGCGCCTCCGTGGCGATCGGCGCGGGGCCTGACTACGCAAGCTGGATGCCCGCATTAACCTCGCGCGGTTGGTGATTTCGTGATTCAATCTGGCTTCATGATTTGGAGGCGGGACGCTTGAGCAGCGGTCGCTATTCGCGCTGTCGGAGCATCTTGAGAGGCTGAGCAAAGTCGGCGACCCGCTGGAGGTTCTGGAAGCGACGGTCGATTTCGAGTATTTCTGCGGCAGGGTGCTCGAAGGGCTCGGCTATGGCGACGGAACCAAGGGCGGTCGTCCTCCCTTCGATCCGGTGTCGATTTTCAAGGCGCTAGTCCTGTGGGCGCATCACAATCTGAGTGATGCCAGGATGAGTTCATGATCCGGGATCGATTGTTCTAATTTAGGTCCGATTTCTTGGGTTTGATCTTGGCGGCCCGACGCCGGACGAGAACAGGATCCAAGGGGCTACCTCCCGATGTCGGGCTAGATGGTCGACGCTTCTCTCGTGTCGGCGCCGAAGCAGCGAAACACGGACGCGGAGAAGGAAGCGATCAAGGCTGGCAAGACGGCGGCCGAGATTTGGCCAAACGAACTGAACAGGGTGGCCCAGAAAGACACCGATGCGCGCTGGGCGCTCAAAGATCGGCGGCAAGATCCGGTACTGGTCGGACGGCACGCCGCTGCCGCAGATCGCCTTGCCGGTGTTCGGCTACAAATCCTACATTGCCATCGACCGGCACTTCGGCTTCATCCGGGAGAGCACCGTCACGTCGGCATCCCATGCGGATGGACGGATGCTGCCGCGGTTGGTGACGACGGACAACACATCGTTGGAAGTTTGGGTCGACAGCGCATATCGCTTGCAGAAGAACGAGAGATGGCTGGCTTCAAGGATGCTGGTCAGCCGCATCCATCATCGCAAGCCGGCGGGCAGGTCGATGCCGCAGAATATCGCGCGGGCAATGCCGCGAAATCGTCGATCCGTGCCCATCTCGAACATGTCTTCGCCCACCAGAAGGAACAGGTTCGGCCTGTTCATCCGCACCATCGGCATCGCACGTGCCGAGGCGAAACTCATCCTAGCAACATCGCCCACAACTTCGACAGGCTGATCTCCCATGAATGGGCCAGAACCTTGGGCTGAACCCGTCTGCCATCGGGGAAACCGGCCCGATATCGGCCGCCATGAAGCCCTTCCACGCTCAAAGCGGAACTCAATCGACCGCGAACCCGCAATCCGGCTTCAAACCTGGCCGTCGGCTCAATTCGCAAGGGTTAATGCGGGTGTCCAGCTTAACCTGGTGTCCGAAAAACCGGCAGCAGGCCAGGACTTCAATTACAGGTCGTACGTCGAATGGCTGAATGCCCAACCACTCCGGCCTTGTAGACCCGGTCGAAAAGTTGGAAAGTTAGCTTAGAGTCGACACATAAGCTGGTGCAAGTCGCTATCAATAAAGCGTTCCAAGATGTGGAAAAAGTGCATAAAAGTGATGTGAAACATGAAATATCTTATGTATATCTTTTATATATTCTCATATTCTCCGTTTATTACGAATATTATTTTAAATTTACCTATAAATTTTCAAAATATAAGTTGGACTGATATGCCAACGATTGAAATGAAGGGAGATCTTCGCGTATTTTGGGATGTCCATGATCACAGTAGGGGAGAGAACGCTAAACACGCTTACGCACACGGGTTTTCTCCGGTCACCGAATTCAACACTTTTGTCGACTATCCGGGAAATCAAAAGCATAATATCTATAATTTCATAGGTGAATACCCTTCTAATCCATGGAAAAAACCAGCCTTCTTTAAAGATATCATTCGAAATAATATTATACATGCTGGAAATAATGGGATTGATGTTCAAGATATCGAGATAAACTTTGAGCGTAATGTAGATAAGGCTTGGCATAATTCGATTACTCGCACCGATTCCCATGCGAAAAATTTTTTAGATTTTGAGAAAGCATATTTTCGTGCATGGGCAAGCTGGTACGCCTTACCCCTAATTCTGGTGAGACAAGAATATCCAGGGGTGAGGGCTGGTCTTTTTGGGATCCAGCCATTTGATAGAGACTATTGGGGGGTGTACAATAAATCCCAGAAGCAGATTGATAAGAAGCATAGATATAACTATGAAATATGGAAATATATTGATAAGTATGTTGATTTTTACATATCTGACGTTTATATATTTTATGATCTCCCGGATTCTATATATTATATTGCGACTAATGTGGAGCAAAACTATCGTCGTTCAAAATTACTAAGTAACAAACCGATTTACGCTTATGAATGGCTTCGTTATCACGATTCAAATCCTTCACTCTCCAATCGCGAAATCGCCCCCTATTTGGCCGAAGCGATGGCGATTATTCCATTCTTTGAAGGTGCAAGAGGCATTGTATTGTGGGGATACGAACCGGAAGTCACAGGAGGTGACGCCCCTCCGAACGAGCGGTTGATACTATTTATGCGTACGCTGGAGCGCATAGGAAAGCTGTCTAACAAAATATCTTCCGGGCAACTTCAGATCGCAGAACCAGCCCATGTTCTTTGGAGAGAGCGGCAGCCCTTAGTCCGCAAGCTTTTGATTAGCGGTGGTGAATGCGCTGTCATGGCAATAGATCCTTGGCAACAAGATACCGAGAATTCAACCGCTCGCGTCAAGTGCGGATCTCATACTTATGAAATTCAGATGAGAGGAAAACATACAACTATATCCCTTTTATCCAATGGGAGCCAGATTGAATATTGAATATGGGATGGTAGCATGACCTGCCTCTGGTCGATATCTTTTCGCGCTATATACCGATGCTCGATCCGTGCATCCAGCTACCGCGACCAGGAGGTGGTCAGGACGTCGGAGCGCGTCCGTCTGTTGATTTTCGCCGAGAACTGATGGAGTGGATGCCCCCTCCTGACGGCATCGCAATGTGCCAGAGTGGTGTTCGCTAGAACGTCACTTAGAGGAGAGAGCATCCATGAAGGAAATTAGCATTGTCGGCCTTGACCTAGGCGCGGTAGTCTTGCGTCGGAAACTGTCGCGCGGGCAGGTCCTCGCTTTCTTTACGGATCTGCCGAAGTGCATCGTTGCGATGGAGGCATGCGCGACAGCGCATTATTGGGCACGTGAGATAGGCAGGCTCGGTCATGAAGTTCGCCTGCTCCCACCCGCTTACGTAAGCCCTTCATCAAACGACAGAAGAATGATGCGGCTGACGCCGAGGCCATCGTCGAGGCGGCCCTCCGCCCGTCGATGCGGTTCGTGATTCCCAAGACAGAGAACCAGCAAGCCTGCTCGATGCTCTTCCGGACGCGCGATCTGTTTGTCCGCCAGAGAACGCAGCTTATCAACGCCCTTCGCGCGTATCTGGCTGAGCATGGAGTTGTTGCGCCGCAGGGAATTGCGAGCCTGGGCTTGCTGTCGGAGATCATCGAGGATGGCAACCATGGCCTTGAGCTCATCATCGTGGAAACCGCTCAGGTTTATCTTGAGCAGATCAATGTACTTTCCACTCGTATCGCCAGCTTGGAGAAGGCGCTCAGATCGGAAGCAAAACGGTCGGAGAGCACCGCCCGACTGATGACTATGCCCGGGATGGGCCCGATCATCGCAATGGCGATCGAGACCTTCGCGCCTGCCATAACGACGTTCCGAAAGGGGCGAGACTTTGCGGCCTGGCTGGGACTCGTGCCCAAGCAGCATTCGAGCGGAGGAAAGCAGGTGCTCGGCCGAACGTCGAAGATGGGCCAGCGCGATATCCGGCGGCTTCTGATTATCGGCGCGATGACCGTGATCCGGTGGGCATGCCGCAAAGCTCCTCCCGAGAACTCATGGCTGGCGCGTATATGGCGACGGAACCAAGGGCGGTCGTCCTCCCTTCGATCCGGTGTCGATTTTCAAGGCGCTAATCCTGCGGGCGCATCACAATCTGAGTGATGCCAGGATGAGTTCATGATCCGGGATCGATTGTTCTAGGTCCGATTTCTTGGGTTTGATCTTGGCGGCGGCGATGCTGCCGCCGATCGACTACGCCGGCAGCGCCTACGAGGCTGCCGAGGGCGCCGACTGCCTCGTCATCGTCACCGAATGGAACGAGTTCCGCTCGCTCGATCTACGGCGCCTGAAGAAGATCATGAAGACGCCCGCGCTGGTCGACCTTCGCAACATCTACAAGCGCGCCGAGGTCGAGGCCCAGAGTTTTCTCTACGAGCGCATCGGGCGGCAATAGGCTATGTTCAGACCATGAGCCTGGAATTCGACATAAGTTTTGAACCAGCCTATGGGCGAAAAACGTGGCAGAATGGCCTCAGATATTCATTCCGAATTATTAAACGCATCTGCCACGATTGAGAGGCACGACTATCTGATCGGATCACTCCCAGAGTGACAGCTCCACATTTTCGACATACCGCGCGACTGTTTCTGTCGATTTCCAACCCCCCGCACGCATAATTTGAAGAATACCGCATCCTCGTACCATAAGATCCTGTGCCGCACCAACTCGCATCGAGTGCCCGGACAATCCTTCGACCGTCACTTCGTCCACCTCAGCGGACCGTGCGGCCGATTTGAGAATGCGTGTAACTGTGTAGGGTGCCAAGCCGGACACTCCGACGTTAGGTCCCCAAACCGGCCTGAATAATGGACCTTCGGAAATTTCTGCCGCTTCCAGCCACGCCTTCAATATGGCCCCTGTCTCCGTCGACAGCGAAGCCAGACGTCCTTTTCCGTGGGGGTCGTTTTTGGCGCGACGCACGAGAATAGACATGCCACCACGCGGATTGACGGCGAGATCCTCCACGCGAAGGAGAACCAATTCGGAACGTCGACATAACGTATCATAACCGACAGCGATGAGGGCGCGGTTTCTCAATCCGACCAGGTCATCATCACAGGCACCGATGAGCCTGTCGCGCAGATCGCGATTGAGCCCGAGAGCCTGATTAGGGCGCCCTGGTTTTCTTCTGAGCGCGCGGCGGACCGCGATTACCACTTCCTCGTCGATTACTGGGTTCGGAAGGCGCAGCAGATGATGGACCTTGCGAATGCCAGCGAGCCGGCGTTTGATCGTCGTTGCCGCGTGCAGATCGGCATGCTCATCGACATATCTCGCTATGGTTTCTGGCGCCGCGGGCAGGGGCGTTAGCCCCTTCTGCTCGCACCAACTGGCAAAGAGCCGGAAATCCGTGGCATAGCCGCGAAGTGTGCTGGGGGCGTATGCACCCTCGAGTCGCTTGAGCGCTCCGATCCAATCACCAATGTTCATTTTGCCCTACTCTTGATAGGTCATGATTGATCGTTTACGACACTATTACAATACATATAGACCCTAATAGGGTCAATTTATGGGTCCGCGGAATGATCACCGGATTTCAGATACGTGCCGCTCGGAATGGCTTGCGATGGTCCTCGGAGGAACTCGCCCGCCATGCCGACGTAGCGCCGCGTACCATCAAGCGGCTGGAGCAAACCGATGGGATACCCGGTGGGCGGGCCCAAACGCTCAATACCGTGCAGAAGACATTGGAAGCCGCCGGGATAGAATTCGTCGGAACGCCAGAAGATGGTCCAGGCGTCAGGCTCCGCCGGGCCTGAGGTGCATAAGGCAGCTGACCCGCTGTCGAATTCGCATCCGCCCTCGCTCCCTTCTCACGCCGCCACGCTCGTCCGGAGCTGATCCGCAGCTGGCGTCAGAGGCACGATTGCTTCGCCGGTTCAGCAGGAATGGAGTCGATCCCGAGTTTCGAGCCATCGCCCTTCATCAGCATGGCCATGGTATCTTGTTCCATGCACAGCCGCAAAAGGCAGTGTCGGGCCTTCAGCAGACCCGCACATGACATCGCTTGAGACGATTACGTGGGCAGAGACTCACCTCAGAAGGTCAAGCTACCTGGCCGACAATCCGCTCGATGCTGGTGCCCCGTACCGCGATGTGGATAACCTCTCCGGCCGCCCAAATTTCCCTTGACGGCGCGGCTTTGCTGTTACCTGATAAACAAGCCCACTGCGAAAACCGAGACTTTCGCCACCTTTTTGGGCTTGGCTAGGCCAAAGATTGAATTCAGGCTTTTGGGGTAATACCCGACCGCGCTGCTCTCGGATATAAGTGTGGAAACAGGAGCCCTCGTGCGCGTGAGACGCCGGGGGCTATTTTTTTCTCCCCGGCACCCGCATAACTGGGAGCCTGTTATGAGACGATCCCCATCTATTAGCCGAGCACAGGCTCGGAAATTACAACGAACCGATGCCAATCGAAACGCCTGCGGAGCTCCTTCGAAGAGTGCTTCGGATCGGGCTGTCGCGGGCGAACACCCATCGCTATCCGACCTCTGTCAGGTAGTCGAGGATGGAGCGATCGAGCATTTGGCGCCCGGGCAGCTGACGCCTCATCCCGCCAATGCCCGCACCCATTCGAAGAAACAGGTCCGCCAGATTGCAGATAGCTTGCGGCGCTTCGGTTTCAACGCGCCCATCATCATCAACGGGGGGAACATGATCATTGCCGGGCATGGTCGTGTCGAGGCGGCGAAACTGCTCGAGCTTCAGACCGTGCCTTGCTTTCGGGTGACCCATCTCGCCGATGCAGAGGAGCGCGCCTATGTCCTTGCCGACAACCAGATCGGTCTGAACTCCGGTTGGGATCGCGCTCTCCTTGCCACGCAACTTTCTGCGCTGACCTTCGAATTGCCCGAGTTGGAGCTGCCCAGCGATATTTCAATAACCGGCTTCGAGCCGGGCGAGATCGATGCGCTGCTGTCCGACCACGAGGATGAGGGCCGCGACCCGGTAGATGAGGTTGACCTCCCTCGGGTTGGTGGGCCAGTCGTCACCAGAAGGCAGGATCTGTGGCTGCTCGGCGAGCACAGGCTCGCCTGCGGCGATTGTCGCGATCCCCTGATCTGGCAACTCCTGATGCAGCAACGGACAGCGGATATGGCGATCACCGATCCGCCCTATAACGTGAAAGTCCAGGGCCATGTCGGCGGCCGGGGCAAGGTGCGGCATGGGGAATTCGCGTTCGCTTCCGGCGAGATGAGCCACAACGAGTACCGGTCGTTTTTGCTAAGCTCTCTGAGGCCGATGGCGGATGGCTGCCGCGATGGAGCTCTGCTTTATTGTTTCGTCGACTGGCGTCATGTCGAGATGCTCTGTGAAGTCGGGCGGACGCTCGGGATTGTCCTGGTCAACATCTGCGTCTGGAACAAATCCTGGCCTGGCCAGGGCTCGTTTTACCGCTCGGCGCACGAATTCGTTGCCGTGTTCCAGAAGCCGGGCGGCCCGATAAAGAACAATATTGAGCTGGGGCGTTATGGCCGGTCGCGAACCAACGTCTGGACTTTCGCGCCTCCAAACAAATTCAAATCCGCCGACGATCCGCTGAGCGGCCACCCCACCCCAAAACCGATTGCGATGATTGCGGAAGCCATCAAGGATGCTTCCTCGCGTCGTAGCATCGTGATCGATGGTTTCTTGGGTTCAGGCACGACCATCCTGGCCGCCGAGAAAGTCGGCCGGATCGGCTATGGGATCGAATTCGAGCCAGCCTATTGCGACCTCGCGATCACCCGTTGGCAGAATTTCACCGGCAAGGACGCGTTCCTTGCCCAAACCGGCGAGGCCTTTAATGAATTAATGGCCGCCGGCCGCGGATCGGCCCCAGAATCAGCCATTCCAGGGGCGTCCGCTGTAATCACGGCGCCGCGCAAGCGACGGGGTCTATGATGGGCAAGCACCGTAAACCCGATATCCCCGATGCTCTGCGCCCCTACGAGGAGGGTTATCGGAAACCGCCCAGGAAAAATCAGTTCAAGGTGGGCAACAACGCCAACCCGAAGGGCCGCCCGCCCAAAAAGGCCAAGACGGTCGGCGAGCAACTTGAGGAAATCCTGCTGGAAACGGTGGAGGTGGCGATTGGCGGCAGAACGAGAAGTTTGACCCAACAGCAAGTGATCCTGCGGGGGCTAATCGTGAAGGCTGCGAAGGGCGACGTCAGAGCCGCCGAAACCGTGTGGCGTCTGCAACGCCTCTATCACGATGATCCCGCCCGCTCCATCGACCCCGACAGGTTGGAGGAGTCTGATCGCAATATTCTCGAACGCTATTTCGAGGACCTTGCCCGTGGAAAGAAGAGCCTCGACGGCAGCTATCCTGACGAACCTCAGGGAGATAAATGATGGATCGGCCGAAGGGAATGCAGACCGATCGAGACGTGCTCGACATTGTCTGTCGCAGGGATTTCGAAAGCTTCGGCGCTCTTGTGTTTGACCATCTTAATCCGGGCACGATCTATCTCCCGAACTGGCACACCAAATCTCTACATTATCATCTTGGGGATGTCGGGCGCGGAACATACAACCGGCTAATCGTCGCGATGCCGCCCCGCAGTGGAAAATCGATCGCGGCATCGGTGGCGCTTCCTGCCTTCATTCACGGCCATCATCCAGCCAGACGGGTAATTTGCGTGTCCTACGCGCAGGAACTCGCGGTGAAGCTTCAGAACGACTATCGCAAGGTCCTGGATTCCACCTGGTACCGACGAATGTTCCCGAGGACGCGTATCGCCCGCCGAAAAGATACGGAATCCTATGTCGAATTGACCGCTGGCGGAACCCGTGTCGCGACTTCGACCGGAGGTACGCTGACCGGTCTTGGAGCCGATATCATCATCATCGACGATCCCCTGAAGGCGAGTGACGCGTTCTCCGACGCCAAACGACAGAGCGTCAACGAATGGTTTGGATCGAGCCTTCTTTCCCGCCTCGACGACAAGAAAGCCGGCGCGATCATCGTCGTCAGCCAACGCCTCCATATGGATGATCTGATTGGTAACCTCCTGTCCACCAGTACTGGCTGGGAACGACTAGTGCTGCCGGCAATCGCCTCTTGGAATCAGAAGATCTGGACCGGCGACAACCAATTTCATTGGTATCGGAAAGGCGAGGTCCTGCACCCCGAACGTGAGACGGCCGAGATGTTAGAAAATTTGCGCCGGAACATGGGAAGCGATCTTTTTGCCGCGCAGTATCTGCAGAGACCCGTGCCTCCCGGCGGTAATATGTTTAAGCGCAAATGGGTTCTTCGCTATGATCATATGCCGCGGCCGGAGCCCGGCGATGAAATTCTCCAAAGCTGGGACACCGCTTCCAAGGAGGGGCTGGCCAATGATTGGTCCGTGTGCACGACCTGGCTGAAGCGCGGAGGACTCTTTTATCTTCTCGACGTTTTCCGGGAGAGGGTTGACTATCCGAAGCTTCGATCGGCCGCTATCCGGCTGGCGGAACAGCACCGTCCCCGGTTCGTGATGATCGAGGACGCCAGCGTCGGTACCGCGCTGATATCAGATCTGCGCAGATCCGGCCTGAATGTGCGGGCCATTCCGGCTCGCGAGTCGAAGCAGGTGCGGGCCGCGGTTGAAGCTGCAAAATTCGAAGGTGGCAGGGTATATTTCCCGAACCGGGCGCCCTGGTTGCGGGATTTCGAGGACGAACTATTTGCTTTTCCCGGCGGCAAATACGACGACCAGGTGGATTCGATGGTTCACGCGCTGACCGAGGGGCGACCCCCAGTGAAGATGACGACCTCTACCGTGAAGATGTACTAAAGGCGGGCAGCAGGCCACCCTTTGCCCGGCGGGTAGGAGATTCCTTCTGCATCCAGGGGAATAGACTGGACTCCGCCGGCGAAGAACGCCTTACTCCTCGTTCAGTTTGGGATTTCCGGCAGGGAGCCGAGCAAATTGCGGGCGGTTGAACATGATGTCAAAGAGGACCAGCAAAGAATTTTTTATTCTCGACCGGGACGGCAATGCGACGGACGCCGGCCTGCATGTGGCGATCCTGGACAATGCAGATGCAGACGCGACCATCGGCCAATGGGCGGTAAAGCGGGCGATCGCTCGCGGAATGAGCCGAGATGATGCCGAACGCCTATACAGCACCAAACAGGTGGGCAAAAAGTTAACAGACACTTAGGGCCGTGGCCCTACCGCTTAGAGGGCGTATGATAGTTGTTCGAGCTACGATGGCGTAAACTGTGACACAAAAACCCTGGATGGTTGCTTCTGAAGGCAAGCTAGAGCGGCCGGCGGCGAGCCCTTACGCGCTTGGACAAGCCTATTGGCCGCCTCCGGCTCCTGCTTATAAAAGCTAACGGCCATCGCTTCAGGTTGGCCGATATTTGTGGAGTGATGGCGAAGTCGGCTCGACGTTCAATATTGGCCGGAGGGTTTCGCCTCTTTACCTGTAAACAAGACGCCGCACCGATCGCCTTTCCGCCATCTAAGCTCGCTACGATAGGCGACGCCATCAACCGGAACGTAGAGCAGGAAGCTTGTCGGTACGGGGGCGCTTGCATCCACGCGGAGTTCCGCGCCGTTTGAATGCATATTCTTGATCATGCACGGTACGCTTGAGCTTCGCCCACCGCCGATGATGGTCGCGCCTTTAAGCACACGCTGACGAAACTCCGTCCGCTTTTCGATGTCTGGCATCTATGCCCGGATCGTCGGTTAGAAATCAAAACAGATTCCACATTTTGGGCAAACCGACTGTATGTACAACCTGCATAATTTTGCTGTGCACAGGGCGATCGCTCCGGCGCAATACACCTATCTGGCACCGGAAGTCTTCTCCGCCCCGGCGCTGCTGGGGGCGACTGGGTGGTGACGTCCGCCTGTAGCTGGGGCGGTATTCCCACCCAATCCGCATCTATGGGTTGGAAAATCGTGGACGGAGTCCAAAAACTGGATAAACAACGCCGGAATGAAAGCCAGCTAATCGGTTCGAAGCTCGTGGGTCTGTATTCAGAACCTCGTATCGAAAATCTGCCGCTGAACGGGCCGTACGCATCTCGATAAGGGCAGGGAGCACCCGCCAAGCGACAGGGGGGAAGCCGCAGTCTAAGTGCGACGCTTCTGCTCAGTAGCCGCGGTGAATCAGCCGCTGCGCTACATATCGGCCGGATGGGAGTGTGCTGTCGCTCGCCCGCTCTGGATCGAAAACGGGGATAAAGCCCAGGCAAATTGCTGCTTCGCCGATAAGACGTGCGAGCTGCGCATCTGACAATTCGCACTCCGGAATACCGTTCCGAATGGCTTCGATTGCCTTGTTGGAGGAGACGACCTTTCGCATCTGAAGTTTTGCGAGATGGGAAAGAATTGCCCGTTGGACGTCAGGGCCTGCAATTGCCCTGTCAGATTTGTCCGCATGCACCGGAACCTCCGGACGCTTTTCTATGGAACAGGACTAATCTAACGACACCTGGATGGAGGGGTTTCAATATTCTCTGCTTCTTGATTAATGGATAATTACCACGGACATGGTCGGATGTAAGAGCGAAGCCCAGCCGGCCGGCTCGCGATGGGTCAATAGCGTTGCGGAAGCATCGGCGGCCGAGATGGGTACGGACGTGAGCTAGATCATCAATCTAATATCGGTAATGATCGGTCTTCTTGCAGGATGCGGGCCTCTTTGGCGGCCTCGATGAAAGCCGAGCGCGCAACGCTCGGCGGCTTATTACCGCGCAAGACGTCGAGGCATGCTTTCATGGCTTTTTGTTTTGCGCGGCTGGCAGGAAGCGGCCATTCGTGCAACAGAACGATTGCGGCATGATGCACGTCTTCGACGACACGCTCGCGATCAATGCGACCGGGAACGACGACGACCGGCACTTTGAATTTCTTTTCTCGCATTTCTAAAAGATGCCGCCGCTTGTATAGCGCGGGAAGCCCCTAATCCATTTGTGCACAGAACTCTAAGGCCAATCCAGTCCGGCTAGAGGAAGCTCGGCCGACTGGTGGGAGAGGGGGTATCGGAACTATCGGAGCTTGGAGAGCAACAGCATCAGCTTGCCTTGGCGCGACGTCCCCGTTTTCTGAAGGATTGCTTTTAACCTGGTCCGCGCGGTTTCCAGAGTAATGCCGGCCTGTTCCGCGGCCTCTGCAACCGACTCGCCCATAGAAAGTCTCTTGCAGAACAGGATTTCCGCGGGCGTCAGACCGTAGAGGCTCGAGAGTGCGGGAAAATCGCCGACATTTGCATCAGGCGAGGCAAGGTCGGAGACGAGCACCAACACCATGCGCTGAGGCGGGAGTAAGGATAAAAGGCTGGAGTCGCGCGAAAAGGCTGTTGGCAACGCAGCCATGATGACTTCCCAAGCGCCTCCACCAGCCAAGAACGGAATGCTTGGATCATCCGTCGGAAGCCCTCTCGCGATCAAATCCAATGTCCGGCCGAAGCGCGCATCCGCGTCTGCATTGCCGAGATAGCAGCGACCCCTGCGGACCGTCGTCGCTTCTCCGGAAGCAAATAGGAGTTCGGCCAGACGATTTGCGTCTCGCACGCGCCTTTTCCCATCGATGACGAAGGCCGCATGACGACTTCTCTCCAAAAGGGCCGCCTCAGTCATTCTAGACTCTGTGCAGTTTCGGAGCATGCGTGCCAGTTTGACGGAACGCTCTAAATTGCCACGAACCCGTTTTAGGATCTCTAAGCCGGCGCTGTCGTATATATCGGCTCGGGATAAAGGAAAATGCAGTAGAAAATGGATCGCTTCGCCGCGATCGCCGACGACCTTCATGCCGACGGCGGCCTCCGTCTTCTGTGGCAGCAGCCAATCATTATAAAATTCCGATTTGGCGAAACTTCGCGCTGGGCAAACTTCTTCTGAAGCGGCGATAGTAGTGCGCTTGAGCGAGGTCCAATAGGCCGCCCATGGATTGACAAAGGCGAAATGCTCGGCAAACGACTGGACGAAGGTGGGCTCCATGTTCTGGAGCGACATGAAATTAAGCCGATCCTCCACGAAATTCATATTATAGAGGCCGCCCCATGAGCCGGGGAAGGCGGTGCTCAGCGTCGCGGGAACCGCATCCCATTCGCCGCTGCCGTAACTCGCAGCATCTATCGCCGCCGCGATTTCCGCACTCAACGTGGCTACGCGCCGCTCATCATAGACATCAACCGACCGTTGAACCATTCCCCCGAAGCCCTGCGCATAAGCCAGCAGATCCTTGCCAACTCCCCACAATCAGCATAGCAGACCACCCAGAAGTAGAAAAGCAATAATGACCTGCAACGCATGAAAAGTGTATCGCAAGTAGCGGTCAGAACCGTTGTGTCTTGTGCTGAAGGTCCGCTCCCAGCTGGAAGTGGAGTCGCGATGCTTGTTGCCATCGATGCAAATGATTGGCACGCCCTCGGCGCGCAGTGCATGATAGAACCATACCGAGAGGGGACCTGTTCGAGCACCACGCTTTCCACATTTGGCACTCGCATGCGGATACGTCCGGCTATGGTGGCAGGATCAGAGGCGAACTTCCCGCGCCAGATCCGCTTACCCGCGCGACGGAATGGCGGCCCCTGGTTCAAGGATTGGCAGAATATCGACTACGCCGATCTCTGGCGCGCCGAGGCGGATCGCGTCGATCCCGCCTGGAAGCCGGCCTGAGCCGTACGCATCCTTGCTGCCGATGCGCGGGATTCAGGCGCTCAATTCCCGCTCTATTGCCTCGATACGGTCCAATCGCCGTTTCAACCGGCGGCTCATGCGACGGAATCTGCCCCGATCCTCTCGCAGCGATTCACGGCTTGCCTGTAACTGTTCGATGATGATTTTTCCATCATAAGGCTCCCTCTCGCCGCGGTCGAAAATCCAACAGAACGACGCGGGAAGTCGGCGTACGCGGAAGCGCGGTATATTTGATGCCTCGTCGTCGTTGATGATGCGTTGAAGCAGTATCTGGTCCCACTCGTCCGGATCCGCTTCGCAAGCGGCTGTCCAGCGTTCCAGAAGCTCCCGCGAGCCGGGAGTATCATTGATGAATATCGTTGCCGAAATCAGTCTTCCCTCGCGATTGTAGTAGACGGCTAGGTCTTCCTCGCCTGCCATGAGCGTTATCCAGGGATCGGCATGGAAGACGGCATCGACGTCGACATAAAGCAATGGACCCGATAATGCCTCCCTCTGCTGCAGCAGAAAGCGTGCCTTCATGGAAGCGTTGCGGACCCAACTGCCGGTCGAGGGGACGCCTGTCAGCAATGGCTCAAGTCCGAGCCTTGCCGCGGAGCGTTGAAGACGCTGGGCCTCCTTCTCGTAATACGTGCCCGTCGTGTAGAAGCCGACGATCGTGCCGCGCGGGGCGATATAGGGGCCGAACTCGGCGACCAGATCGTCAAACCAGCGACGACCGGTTTCATATTTCCATTCCTTGAGCAAATCGAACAACCGCGGCTCACCCGTGAACTGCTGGATAACTCGGCGTGCTCGACTCTCCTCGATCTGCCATGATGTTGCGTTACTCGGGTCCGCCTTCCTGACGCCGTTCAGTGCTCGCGTAAGCTCGGAGGGGATATCGGACTTGTAAAATTCGGAAAATCTCCCTCTCCAGGCGATGCCCAGTGAATGCAGCATCTCCTGCACGCGATCAGGATCGCTGACGATATCCTCATAGCGGACAACAGTGACCTTATGTCGCGTGTCTTTCGCCACCTTGCGAATAGCTTCGAATGTCCTGATTACGCCCGGGTTAGCGTAGCTCAGGCCCTGATCAGAAACGTAGTAGCACTGGTCATAACCTTGGAAGAAGTCGCTCGGCACGGCTTTATGGTGCGAAGAAACCAGTGCTCGTGGGTCACGTACGACAATGATGAAATGTAAACCCTTGCGCCATCCGACGGTGCGGCGAATGCGATTAATATTGAATATATCAAGAGGTCTCTTGCTGACGATAAGCGGTGTCGGATTCCATCGAAACTTCAGCGCACCAACTTCGCGCGGCGGCGCTAGAACTTCTTCGGGAAGAGAAGAGCGAATCATATTATAGAACAACGTCGTCCCGCCACGAGAACAACCGCAGATCACAATCTGTCGGCGCCTCGGCGCGAGTCGGAACATTGATAGAAAATATAAAAGAGAATTTATGCTTTTCGCGGCCATCGGTAGATACCATATCTAAGTTTAGTATGAGGATTCGGGGGGGCTGATAGTTATCCCCACTTTCCCCATCGCGCTTAGATTTCAAAATCCATACCCGAAACGCTCCAGATCCCGCCGCCATATCCTTTCCACCAGGGCGCGCTCGCTGCCGGTATAATAGTCCCGGTAGGGGCCGTGCGGGCTGGCATTCTTGTGGGCGAGTTCTATCGTCGCCGGCAGGTCGAGTCGGCGCGCTATGTCGGCGAAGACGTCCTTCATCTCCTCGAAGCGATAAACCTTGTCGACCAGCATCTCGCCGCCCAGGCTGGTGAGCATGGCGGTCTGGTCGCGGCGGCGCCACAGGCCGCGCCGCCTTTCCATCTCGAGGAATTCGAGGAAGGTCATGTCCCGCGCGTCGCGGTGCCGGTGATGGTCCGGATTCTTCCGCACGAAGGAATAGAGCGATACCGCCAGATCGTAAGGGTTGCGCACGAGCGCGAACTTGAAGGCGCCGTCGAAGAAATCCGGCGGCAGCTTCATCTTCGCCCAGCGGGCGGTGGCGTGCGGTCCGAATTGTATGTCAAAGCTTTCGCGCACCGGCAAATGCGACAGGAGCCGGCGCCATTGGCCGGGCGCCTTCTGGACGGCGTAGCCGCTCAACGCACTCTTGATCGCCTGGCCGCCGGTCTTGGCGACATGAATGAAGATGAAATTCTTCTCGATGGAAACCAGCATCGACCCTCGCCCCGATCGTCAGCTGTCCGTTGGTGGCCCGGCCGGCACGGGAATCCTTTGGGGATGGTTGCCGACCGGGCCGTCAGCGTATGGCTACTGACGGACTGATCTAAGCAGATTTCGGGACAAGGCGGAACCATTGGCGAGATGAGCAGTTTTCTCCAAACCTGTCTCCTGAGAGGCAGTCCCTCAAGTCGCCCCGCTGACTCCGGTCGGCGGGGCACTTTTGCATTAAACGGCTTTCCAGAAGAAAGATTGTGTGACAGGTTGAGGATAACCTTCGCGTGTATTCCGAGGGGACCAGCGCGGCTAGTAATTGAAGCGAACAGTATAGCGGGGATTGAAATGCCTAAGACAGAAAAGAAGCCCTATATGCGTCCGGCGCTCAGGCGACGCGAAAAACTAACCGCCGTGGCGGCCGTGACCGTCGTTTCGGGCAAGGTGCCCAAATAATTACCTCATCTGCCGCGCCGAGCGCACTGTGCACCCCGCTGACCAAAAACCAGCGGGGCTTTTCGTGATTGGGCGGATGCCTTTGGATTCGTCTACCGGCGTCTTCGCCTCATTGTAGTCAGCTCGGCGTTTATGGCGGACCGGTCCGCGCCATGTTCGGCGATCAGAGCAAGCGCTACCTGTCTGCCGATGCCGCCAAACCTCATCAGGTAGTCGACATCGTAGGGCGGCGGGCCCCCCAGCCGCCATGTCTTCTTGCTGGGTTTATGGGTTTCCACCGTTTCATTTTGAAGCATTATCGTGGTCCTCGCTTTGCTCCATCATGGGAACGCAAGGCCCATGCCGGGATGCCAATGCTGGATTGTGCTATTTCAGGAGTTCGGCCAGCTTATGCCGGGCCGTCTCTGGCATTTCCTTCTGGGCACAGGTGATGGATAAACGTTCCGATCCCTTGCCGCTGCCGCCGCCATTGGCTCGGAAATGAGTCCATTCGTGCTCGATATAGGCCTCTTGGCCTTCGTTCGTCACGAGATACCACCAGTCCTCGTATTGTCCGAGATGGCCGCCGGCGAAATAGTGGAGCTGCATCCTCATGGCCATTCTATCCAATCCCAGTCATGAGAGTTTCGCGCAGGCACTCACCAAGGGCAAGACGGCGACGGGAACCTTGCGAGCACAAACATGACCGATGCCATGTCTCCAGCGCCGGCTGACAGCCCATGGGCTATGCGCCGGGCGCGGGCAGTGTCTGATCGCGACGGTGCTGACTGACGAGAGGTAGTCAGCTAGGGGAGGATCGCCGTAGTCGCCACCGAAAGCTGGATGAGATGAAACCGTAGCGGAGAACGTGATCCCGCGGCGCGAGCAGCCATAGCAGAGTGGGAAAACGCTCGGCGTCTGGAATTCGAGGTGAGGCGCCGGGCGCTGCCGGTATGACGGCCAGACATCCGACAGCAGCGCCGGATGGTATCAATAAACCCGGAACAACGACCCTCTCGCTTCGCGTTGCCAAGCGTTGCTCCTGACAGATCGCCTACCGAACCTTCTTCCCCTATTCCGAGCGAGCAGCATTCAGAACGGCGCTGATCCGATCTTCCGAAAGAAGGTCAAGTGGCACCCGACCGTCGAGCCTTTCATTCGGTGAAATCAGCCATTTCCAGGCCCTTCGCTGCTCACCAAGGATGCTGATCGCTTCAGCGATACCATCCATTGGGCGACCGTCGACGAACTGACGGAGCGGGAAGACCGGCTTACTGCTGGTTCTGCTATTGATGGCGATGACCTCGTTTCGCTTCTGCCATCTGTAGAGAGTGGACCGTGGGATGCCGTAGTGTTTTTCAATGACCGTGGGGCCGGCAACAGGGCCGGCCCAATCATCAGGAAGCTGCATTCCTTCTGTTTTCTCCGGCGCGGATGCCTGGAATCCTTTGAGCTTTTTGACAACGCTTTTGGTGGCTGCGCGAACCATCCCATCGACAAAATCGGCGGCATATTCCGCAATGTCGTCCTCGATAGATAAGAGCGCTCTTTGGGTGGTTTGCGTCTGAACGGCAAGCTGCGATGCGACCATGGCCGCAGCCATCGCGGCTATTCTCACCCCATAGATCGGCAACGTTGGATCCTGGTTGGACAAGGTACTGGCAATCGCCGATTCAAGTGCTGATGCCAACTCGTCCCGGCCGGAAAGCCGAGAACGACGAATCTCCTTAGAATGGCGTCTTCTCGTCGTCACGGCAGTAAATGCTCCTCCGCGAATCAAAACCCACGTTCCGACCATCCTTCGGGTGCATCGCAAGCCGCCGGATCGTCTAAATCTTTAACGAACCCTTTCCGGCATGGCAAAATCGTGGCCATTCTGCAACACAACGCTGCCAAGACGGTGGCTAAGCACGCCCGCAATGCCGATCTCGATTGAACGTCGAACGCGCTTGCGTAATGTCATGTCCGGAGAAGGGGCGCGGAAGCGTGTCTTTTTCGAGATTGGGGATGGGGCAGGGAACGCTGTCCTTCAGCAAAAAGTACCCAGACCCGCTTATTAACTTTTGACTGGAGGTCAGAAATGAAGATCAAGAGCCTTATCCTCGGCTCCGCAGCGGCCCTCCTCGCTGTCTCCGGCGCTCGCGCCGCGGACGCGGTGATGGCCCCTGAACCGGAACCCGTGGACTACGTGAAGGTGTGCGACGCCTACGGCGCCGGATACTACTACATCCCGGGCACCGAAACCTGCCTGTCCATCCGCGGCTATGTCTGGTTCCAGGTCGGCGCCACCAGCCGTGACAGCGCCGATCAGACGCCGGGTTACTACTTCAATCCGACTACCTTTGGCATCAACAACCAAAGCGATGGCTGGAACACCGGGACGCGCGTTCGTCTCGACATCAAGGCGAAGTCGGACACCGAGCTCGGCACGCTGACGGGCTGGATCCGCCTGCAGGCCGATTGGAACGCGAAGGCTGGCCTCACCGGTTCGACCATCGACGGCCCGGTCGGCATCGACCAGGCTTGGGTGCAGCTCGGCGGGCTGGCCATGGGCTACGGCGAAAGCGCGTGGTTCTACCAGTTCAACAACTCGACGCTGAACTACGGCTCCTTCTCCTGGGGTGGCCTCTACTACGGCTATCAGGAGCGTCAGCAGATCCGTTACGAGTTCGGTGGCAGCACCGGTCTCTACGGCTTGATCTCGCTGGAAGACAATGCCAACGAGTATGACTACATGCCCGACATCGTCGGCCGTATCGGCTACGGCGGTGCCTGGGGTGCGGTGGCTTTGACTGGCGCCTACGATCATGACTACAACGGGTTGAATGACTCGTCCTTCGCTGGATCGCTCTCGGCTCTGTTCAACATCCCGAGCATGCCGGGCTCCGCATTCAAGATCGTCGGCTACTACAACAGCGCCGACAGCAACTACGGCCCGGGTGGCCCGTTGACTGCCCAGTCCACCTTCCCCGGTGGTGGTCAGCCTGAGTGGTCGGTCCTTGCCTCGTTGCTCTATCAGGTGAACCCGAACCTCGGCTTGATCGTGTCGGGTCAGTACTTCAGCGACGTCTATTTCGCTGGCACCGACGTCAAGGCTCCGGACTCTTCATCCTGGGCTGCTGAAGTGTCGGCCGTGTGGACGCCGGTCAAGAACTTCGAGGTTCGTCCGGAAATCGTCTATACGAAGGCCGATCACCTCGACGGCACCGTGTCGGGCTACCTGCGCTTCACGCGCTACTTCTAATCGGATCCAATCCGAATGGACGAAAACCCGGCGGGCAACCGCCGGGTTTTTGCATTTAGCCGCCTCGCATCATTGCATAGCCAGTCAGAATAGGGCTCATGGTCTTGACGTAAAGCTCGCTTCATCGAGCGTGCTGCTCTAGGTCGATCCATCAGGCGTGTGTTGCTGGAGCCTGATGCTGTCGGGCCTGTGCCGTTCAGATTGTCGTTGGTAATTGTTACTTCGCTTTTTAACGTGGAAGATGCCGCCAGCTTCGTCGATCGCTGAGCTCGATCGCAAATCGTATCGGCCCAGCAGCGCGTCGTAACGCGCAAGTACGGCCAGGCAGTTGGGACGCTCTCTTCACTCGACCTCAACACTCCATCTCCTGCGAACCCTTCCACAGAAACCGCCGTGCAACAGGTAGGCAGCCTCGGGCTCGGTGTAGGGCCGTGCCGGCCGGAATCTGGATCGCAATGTGCTGGTGTCCTGTCATCACGCGCACAAGTCATTCCGATCGTGCGCCGACGCAGGCGGACCTTTATATGGCGGGATGCTCTCGGCTTGGCCACCAGCAGAAATAGAGGCCGGCGAATCTTATGCAGGCAAACGTGCCATCGCGCTCTCTGCGATGCAGACTGTTGGCGGTGCGAATCTTGAGCGTTCCGCGAACTAGGTGGATACGTGCCAGTGTCATAGCGCACCCGTGCCCCGGAGCCCGGCCGTAGTCAGTATAGCCCGTCCGCATGGACCCCAAGTTTATCTGCGTCACTGCGGAGAAACTATGAAAAGCCCGGCCGACCCTAGGGTTGCATTGGGGCGCATCCAAGGCCGACCGGGCTGCCAGTGTGTGACTCACCGACCCGTTGAGCTAAGCACATTGTGAAATTAGGCAGGATAGATGCCCGGCCGCCAGAAGAGGGACGAAATAGCGGCCTTTTCACTATGCGCTTGCGGCTGTCCGTTAGGCGGCGACTGATGCTCATCGCCGCAATTGCAATCAGAGTAACCCGCCAAGACATGGTTCGTTAGAGAGATGATGGCGACAGCGCTGACGAGACCGTAAAGGACGAGTCGATGTAAGCCGCCCTTTGCCAAGCGAACGCTGGTAACGAGACAGAAATGAAGAGCCGGAGCGCTGAAGCCGCACGGCTATAAGCCAACTTATCCCTCCCGTCGCACCAATGTCTTGCCCAAGTCGATAAGAACCCCTCTCGCACAAAAGCGCAGCCCCCAAATGGGGGTGGCCGGCATGGAGCCGGGAACTGCCCGCTGGCTAACCACCTGCAAGGAAAAAACATGGCCGCGACGCTGAACATCCAAGCGCCGGCTGGCGTAACTGGCTATGGCTATGCATCGGGCGCTGCAATATCGCCCGGCAGTGAAAACCCCTGTAACTTCTCCGCGGCCAGGATCATCAGCGAGTAAGCCGCCTGACGTGGCTCCCAACCGGCCGCTATCGCCTTTGTCATCAGAGATTCGACGGACGCTTCTAGCGCGGACTTGCACTCGTCAGGATATTGATGATCCGTCACATGCCTGCTCGGCCCGTTGATCTTCGCCGTTGTCGGCATGTCGTCCTCCTGTAAGCCCTCACAACCTAGTTTCAAAATCTAAGCCTTCAATCTTGGTGCAGGCGGAAAGATCCCAAGGATCCTCCTTGAGGGCACCGGTCATCGCCATAGAGAAGATGGCGACGTTCCTGACCAACCGGAGGTGATTAGCTATCCGGGGATCGCTGTGGTCGTCGCCGAAGCTGGATGAGATGAAACCGTAGCGGAGAAGGTGATCCCGCGGCGCGAGTAGCCGCAGCAGAATGAGAAAACGCTGGACGTCTGGAATTCGAGGTGGGGCACCGGGCACTGCCGGTATGACGGCCAGACATCCGACATCGGCGGATCGTCGTCAATAAACCTGGAACAACGATCTTCTTGCTTTCGCGTTGCCAAACGCTGCTTCCGACATGCGGCTTACCCGACCTTCTTCTCCACTGACGAAAGCTGGCGGCGTTTTTTTGCTTCGGTATGGCACAACGGCGAGGCCCTCTCTCGATGGATGAAACCGTTCTCTGAACGTGCTGTATTATCTGCACTTGTCTGCTCACAGGCGACTCCCGCAAGTCGCTTCGCGGGCTTCGGCCGGCGGGCTAGGTTCGAAAAGCGTCTGTCAGCTGGCGAGAGCGCGGATCGGCTGGACGAGCACGCCACGCGCAGCTTCGCGGAACAGGTGGAGTAAGAATATCGGATCGATCCCAGCACCTGTACAACCAGGCCGATCAGCCTAAAAAAGGAGGCTACCGAAGCCTTGGCGCGAAGGCGGTCGCTCCCTTGTCACCGGTGAGGAAAAGCAGGATGAGGCCTATCATTGATAGGAGGGAGACGGCCGCCGGCCGGTTCTTCGTCGCGGCAGGCTTGGCGGAACAGAAGGACTATCGCAATACAGATTTGCTGCCTGTAGCGGCCAAGATCGGATCGGAGGGGAAGATGCTCGACGCCGAACCGGAAGGACGCATCGCTTGGAGGGACAACTTCGGAGGACCGTATACTGTCGAGTGTCGCCGTAAGCGCTTTTCGAAAGCGGAGCCCAGCTATCGCTTCCATGACAGGGACATTGAGTGGCGGATTCTTAGCCCAGCGGGCATCTGCGCGGTGGCCAAATTCGTTGAGTGGCGAGCCTCGCCCGAATCCGACATCTTGCAATTTATCGAAGAAGCGGATGCATCGAGCCAAGCAGATCAAGAGATGGCTTTCGCTATCCAGCAGTCCTGGGGTTGGCCTATCTTTCCTTTCGATTATGGAACCGTGATTAGGTTCGATCGGCTGGTGATTGATACGGCTAAAGACGCTCAGCGGCTCGTATGGTCCTATATGGGACTGGCTATTCGCCGAGAATTCAGTGACCGCGTAGCGATCATGATCCTAAAAGCATTCCCTCTCGAATATGAAAGCGAAGTGGTGGACAAGCAGCGAGCCGCGTTCGAACGCCGGTTTGCCGCGCTGCTGCGCCTTTACAGGTTCCGGCTAGATGCGCTCCCTCTTCCCAATCGATGGGGTAAAAAGGGATGGATGTGGAAGTCGCTGCGGTTTGATGAAGAGCCGGGCGATTATGATGAATAGTGGCGGCGGGCAATTGGGACCGACATCAGGTTCCGCCTGCCGAATGATGGGAAGACCTACTCGCTGGCAGACGGCAGGACAGCCGGCAGACAGCAGCACGCCATAAGAAAACTGGCCCGCGCCCATCTGTGGCGAGCAGGTCGGCGTGCTTACGCCGACAGCCGTAATAAAGCAAGCCGACACGAACCGGCAGGATAGATCACGCATCGCCAAAGGGCAGGGGAGGTGTTCAATCGCCGACCCCGCGCGACCGGATGGGTAGCCGACCTGGCCAAAGACACGTCAATTCCCGATGTCGCTGACGGCTTCCAGACCGACCGTTCCGAAATTACCAATGTTCTCTGCTCCGCCATAGGGCAACAGGAATTCCCCGAGAGCGGCTCTTGTGTCGCTGCTACCCGAATTGTGGGTCAGCCAACCTGTCGGGGATGGCCGCTTTTGGCGATCAGCCGCCGCCCTTGGGGCGAACGATCCGCTTCCGGATCAGGTCGCGTTCTCTGTCAGTACCAATGTTGTACCGCAGCTTGACCGCAAGCAAGCACGAGGATGATCCCGAACGCTACGATCCGTGCTCCTCTCGAGAAGAGCATCATGACAGCGAGCAAGCAGCATCCGGCCATAAGGCCGAACATGTCAAAGTTTGTCATGGTGCTGCTTCAGCAAAGTCGGCCACCAGCAAAAATAGAGGCCCGCAACCCTTATGCAAGGAACACTTCCGCTTCTTTCCCGTCTTCGCAGGCTCGATTGTGTCCGAACCTTGAGCGTTCCGCCAGGCAATCGTAGCCGCGCAACCGTCATGTTAATCACCCTTCTACCCCATACAATCAGGAAGGGTGCAATTATACTTGACGGATTTTGCGGCCGCACCTCCCATTTGGGGGGTCGGGCGCATCCCGGCAAGCTGAACACATTGCGAGGGGCTGCGCCGGCCCGGTCGGATATGTATGACCGGGTGGCCGCGGTAGATCCTTGACGTATCGCGATCGAGACGCCTGCCGTGATGCGGGTGAAGCGTCTCGCGTCGCTTCACCCCTGCCAATTCCTGGCCTTGTTATCGAAAGAGGCACAGCCCGATCCGGATCCATCTCGCACCGTCCAGGCTGATTACCCACGAACCTCTCAAAAATTGCTTGTCGCTTTATCCAGGCGACCGCTTCCCTCAGGGGAGCTTGCAGCGTAACCGATGGTAGAAGAAAGGAGAGGCGCGGACGCAATCCTTCGAAAAATGGGAGGCTTATGCAGTCTTCCTTGGCTGCCGCTTGTGGCCTTTTTTCTGCTCGCGATCCCAAATGCGTTTGCCTGAGATTATGCCAGACGCTCAAGCAGACATGAGGAAAGCCAGGATCGCCTGCCTGAATTGTTAAACGTCCTGGCTTTCCCGCCACCCGAATAGGATGGGCGCCCACATCCTAGCCGCAGGCCTGAGTTGAAATCCAGCCGAATTCCCCAAGGCCGACGAGCTTAGCCGCGCCATCGCGAAGAAAAAAAGCGCAAATACGCAAGAACGCTTAGAGCGGGCTCTTGCTATCGCCTGTCGGAAAATCATCCAAAGCGAGAAAGCGCCGGCTGGAACGATCAGACCGTGTGCTAAGAACGTGCGATAATTGCTTTTTCCGGACTCCCTTCCATCGCCTCGGAAAACCGCGATCGGCCGCTGCGTCAGATCGGGCGAAGGGCAGATGGTATGCCACGGCTCCATGTTCCGGTTCGGGATGCTCAGCCTTTTTGTAGCAACCTTCTGTTAAGCAGCCTTACGGCAGGTCAGCTGGCACAACCTCTGGTTAAGTTTATTGAAAGCTCGATTGCATACCCTTTATGCGCTTTGGGCAAAATTGGGGTTGATGATGAGAATTTTCGCGATCTTGGCCATCGGTTCGGTGTGCGCCGTTACGGGCTGCCAGTCGGCTAGTTACACACAATACATGCCCGGTCCGCCGCTGGAATATGCCGAAGCCAAGTGCAATATTCTAGCGCCTGGTGTCGATCAGGGTTATTTCGCTTTTGGATCGCCGGGCTATGTTGCCGGCGCTGCTATCGGCAATGCGTTGGGAAACGCCCTCGCTGAGCAACAGTTCAAGAAAAACTGCATGGCGATGCAAGGCTGGCGGCAGGACCCACCCGGGACAAAGAAGGCCGTCTCGCCAATGGCGGTATCAAGGCAAGCCGTCAACCATCAGCCGCTGAGTCAAGTCAGGACTGGAACTTCGCTCGGTATCCCAACACAAGTCGTGGCGGCACAGTGATTGCCGTCGCGACAACGCTCCTTCACTCAAGATAGCGTCGAGACCCTTCGGCGCTGCAACGAATGACGAGCTCTATTGCGACGAGGAAGCGGCTTCCGGCCGGCTCGGCCACCAGCAAAAATAAAGACCAGCAAACTTCACACAGGGAAAAGTTCCGCTGCGCTCCCTCCGATGAAGACTATTGCCGGTGCGGATTTTAAGAGTTCCCCCTGGAAGTCGTATCCTTGCAATGGTCATAATCTTTCCCCTACGCCCAACATTTGGGATTAGGGATTATACTTACCGATTTGTTAAAATGCACCCGTCCGAAATGGCTAAAGCCATCATATGGTTAAGTGAGATTCGGGTGTGGTGTAAGAAAGCTCTTTAAGCAACGCGGCCCGGCCGCCGGGAGGGGGGGATAGCTGCGCGGCCGGGCGTAACCGTCGGCGGGACGGTCGCTATCATCTTCCGTCCGCTTTGCTAACACTTCGTTAGCGATGGCGCGGGAGCATGATCGGCGGGGCGAGAACATTTCGATCCGGCATCTTCGCCGCGCTTTATAGATTTAGCTTTATAGATTTAGCCTTTTACTAAGCTGGCGCTTTTCCGCAAATGTGACGAGGGCAAGCCCGCGATCAAAGCGTGAGGGGAGAGACGATCGCCAATGCGAAACGGACCTCCTCAGCCCGGAAAGAAAGCATAGAGCAATGCGACAATTCCCGCCGCGCCGATAAACGCAATGTGCGTCAGGCGATCGATCATGCGGCGTCGGCAACCGTCCAGCCGGCCTTGGCGGATGGCAAGAGCGACGGCGGCGCCGCCACTTAGCACGCTTATCGCGAGCACCGATCCGAGAAGAACATAGAAAGGAGCCATCCTGACCTCCGTTTTATCCGGAGACATTGTGCCTTGCGCGAAGCGGAGGGGGATTAAATTCCTGCCATCTCCTGCCATCTCCTGCCAGCCGGAGGGATCTTGCTTGAGTTGCGAAACCGGAGCCGCCGGCGCAAAAAAGATACCCCGACCGTTACGGCACAACCGGCGGCGGAGCGATGCTCGACAAGACCGGCCAGACCGTCCGTCGCTGATGGGTGTTGATTTCCGCCGAGAACTGACCCGGGATTGGGCGGTTTTTCCATTGAGAAGTGACCCATGTTTGAACCCACCCCTGCTGGCTGATCGCAGGGGACATTGGAGTGATAGACATGGCGTTACTGAG
>Ga0209963_1000442_pt1 | contig 66549 bp, 49 predicted proteins | sample ThiBio_1000_biof_2_FD_183957 | JGI IMG/M metagenome (GOLD analysis project Ga0209963, IMG submission 183957) | Wastewater bioreactor microbial communities from Cape Town, South Africa - Thiocy_cont_1000_biof (SPAdes) | ecosystem: Engineered > Bioreactor > Thiocyanate-remediating >...
AACCGAGGTATGGCAGCAGAGTGCCGGCAAGAATCAACCCATAATTCATCGTTCGGCGCAGCCAATTCCTGAGCTCTCGCACGGCCGTCTGGACGGCCGTTTCGAACTTAATTGATCAGACCATCCCTAGGTATCGATGCATGCCGGCCAACTTATCGCATGTGAGAGAACGCAGGGACGCTATCCCTAGACTGCCGTCTTCAATGCAGCCCACTTGACCAGCAACCTACTCATCCTCATCCCCCGCCGTCAGATACCAGTCCTTGCCGAATTCGGCCGGGGCCGGGCCGTCGCCCAGCCACCTGCCCACCACCGGCTGGCTGTCGCGGTGGACGAAGCCGGCGCGTCGCCAGCCGGCGAGGCATTCGGGAGAGGTGGCGTGTTCCAGCGAGATCGAGGTGTGGCCGTCGCGGCGGGCGGCGCGGACCAGGGCCAGCACCAGCACGGCGTCGATGCCGGCGGCGCCCTGCTCGCACCAGTAGTCGCACACGCGCAGCACGCCGCCCACGGCCTGGCAGGCGAACCAGGCGCGCAGCGGGCCGTTCGCGCCGTCGGCGAGCAGCAGGTAGCGCGCGCCGGTGAACGGCGCCTCGTCGAAACGCCAGCGCAACATGGTGGCGTCGCGCACGCCCAGCAGCCCCTGTCCGTGCGGCGCGGTCTGCCACAGCGTTTCCATGCGCGAGTCGACCTGGGCGCACCAGGTGGCGACCATGCGCGGGGCGGCCAGCAGGCGCAGGCGGTCGCGCAGCGCGAACCCCGCGTCGATCGCGGCGCCCGCCGGCTGCGCCAGCCAGCGCGGCAGCTTGCGCTGCAGGTAGCCGGCGTGGCGCAGCACGCGGGAATGGCGCGACATCTCGCCCAGCACGGCATAGCCCAGGCGCTTCACCACCGGCAGCGACTTGCGGTTGGGGAAGCCGTAGACGAAGTCGAAGCGGCCCGCCGCGGCCGCCAGCAGCGACTCCTGCAGCATCATCGCCGGGCCCAGGGTGCGATGGCGCGCATCCACCGCCATGTCGGCGAGCAGGCCGGCGCGGAGTTCGCCGCCGTGCCACAGCATGCGTCGCGGCGCCACGCTGCAGCTGCCGACCACGGCGCCTTCGTGGCGCAGCAGCTGCAGCAGGGGCTTGCCGAACGGACCGCGCAGGTAGAACCAGTCGAGCTTGCCGGCGTGCCGGGCGGGATCGCCCAGGTTGTCGCGCCACAGCGCCAGCACCGCGTCGCGATCGCGCGGCAGTTCCGCGGTTTCCGTGCGATAGCCGGGCGCGGGGTCGCCGTTCACGGCGGCGGCTCCGCGGCGACCTCCGCATCCAGCAGCAGCGGCGCCAGGTGCAGGTAGCGCGTGCTGCGCCGCTTGTTGCGGATGTCGGCATAGACCGCTTCGGCGGCTGCCTCGTCCACGCCCAGCGCGACGGCCAGTTCGGCGGCCGGGCGCCGGTGTTCCAGCGCCCACAGCGCCAGGTCCATCTTTGACCAGGGCAGCGCGAAGTAGAACTCGTCCTGGCCCTGGGCGAGGCTGTAGGTGTCGGTGGTGGGCGCGGCGGTGGCCACGCAGTCGGGCAGGCCCAGGTGCTTCGCCATGCCGTAGACCTGGGTCTTGTACAGGTGGGCGATGGGCTTGACGTCGGCGGAGCCGTCGCCGTTCTTCACGAAGAAGCCCTGGTCGTATTCCAGCCGGTTCGGCGTGCCCACCACGGCGTAGTTGAGGCGGTCGGCGTGGTAGTACTCCAGCGTCTTGCGCACGCGCTGCTTGAAGTTGGTGGCGGCGACGATCTGCAGGTACTCGGGCAGCGGCAGCGTGCATTCGTGGCGCGCGCCGTCCGGCGATTCGGCGATCAGCCGGAAGTGGTTGATCGCGCCCTCGCTGCCGCCGGCGATCGCGATCTTCATGCGCCAGTCCTCCCGGTATCCGGGCAGCACGCGGCGCACCGCCTCGTCGCGTGCGGCGTAGCAGCCGATGGCGGCGAGCGCGGGCGCGATGTCCACGGTTTCCGCGCGCACGCCGAGGTGCTCGGCGAGGACCAGCGCGTTGCGCGCGCTGGCGGAGGCCGAATCGCGCTCGGGCAGGATCAGCGCGAACACGCGCTGCGCGCCCACGGCCTGCACCGCGAGCGCGATGCACACCGAGCTGTCCACGCCGCCGGAAATCGCCACCACCAGGCCGCGCTTGTGCAGCTCGCGGGCGGTGGCCTCGCGCAGGCGCGCGGCGATGCGCGCGACCTCGGCGGCGTAGTCGAGGGCAAACACGTCCGGGGTCAGTGCGCTCATGTCCGTGGCTCCTTGCTCAGGCGCGGCGGGCGAGGATCGCCCGCAGGTCGCCGCGTTCGTCGACCAGCGCCCGCACCTCATCGTAGTGCGGATCGCGCAGCAGGCGCCGCTGCATCGCCGGGCCCTGGCCCAGCCCCACCTCGACGCCCAGCCAGCCGCCCGCGCGCAGCAGGCGCGGCGATTCTTCCAGCAGGCGCAGCAGGATGCTGACGCCCAGCGGGCCGCCGTCGAACGCGAGCCGCGGCTCGTGGTTGGAGATCTCCGCCGCCATCTGCGGCACCTTGGCGCTGAGGATGTACGGCGGCGAGCAGACCACCAGATCGACGGTGCCGTCGAAATCCGCGGCGAACGGCGCCAGCAGGTCGCCGCAGCGCAGCTGCACCTGAGCCAGGCCCAGGTGCCCGCGGTTGCGCGCGGCCAGCGCGAGTGCCTCGGCGCTGAGGTCGGCGCCATGCACTTCGGCGTCCGGCACGCGGTCGGCGATCGCGAACGCGAGGTTGCCGGAGCCGGTGCAGACGTCGACGACCCGTGCGGGGTGGCGCGCGTCCGCCGACTGCAGCAGCTCCACGCAGGCATGCGCCAGCAACTCGGTTTCCACGCGGGGGATCAGGGCTTCGGGACCGGCGAGCAGTTCCAGGCCCATGAAGCAGCCGCGGCCGGTGAGATGGGCCAGCGGTTCGCCGGCAAGGCGACGCTCCACCAGCTGCACGAGCGCGCGCCGCGTCGTCTCGTCGGCCAACGGCGGCAACGCGCCCGCATTCGCGGCGACCGCCGAGCGCGGCTGGCCCACCGCGGCGAACCACAGCGCGCGCAAGGTGTTGTCGGCGTTCTCCCGGGGCTTGTCGGGCAGTATCCGCAACGTGGCGGCGAGGCGTTCGAGCAGGCTGTCGTACAAGGTATCCATCGCATTCCTTCAGGCCGGGGGATGTTCGAGCAGCGCCTTGCGGCTGACCTTGCCGGTGGCGGTGCGCGGCAGGTCCGCGCACGGCACGATCTGCTGCGGCACCATGAAGCTTTCCAGCCGCCGCATGCACTGCGCGCGGATCTGGCCGACGTTGATCGCGGCGCCCGGCTCCAGCACCACGTAGGCGCGGATCGCCTCGCCCAGCAGCTCGTCCGGCACGCCCACCACCACCGCCTCGCGGATGCCGTCGATGGCGTGCAGCACGTTCTCCACTTCCACCGGGCTCACCTTCTCGCCGCGGGTCTTGATGATGTCGTCGCTGCGGCCCACGAAGTAGAGGAAACCCTCCGCGTCCATGCGGAACCAGTCGTGCGTGCACAGCACGCGCTCGCCGGGCAGCGGGCCGGGCCGCAGCATCTGCGCGGAAAGATCGGGGCGGTTCCAGTAGCCCAGCATCACGTGCGGCCCGCGCACGTGCAGGATGCCGGGCTCGCCCGGCGCCACCGGCTCGCCCGTGGGCGAGCGCAGGTAGACCTCGGTGCCGGGGATCGCCTTGCCCACCGAACCGGGTTTGGCTTCCAGCAGCTCGGGTTCCAGGTAGCACACGCGCTTGCATTCGGTGAGGCCGTACATCTTGTAGATGAGCGCGTTCGGGAAGATCTCGCGCAGCTTCAGCGCCTGCTCGTCGGGCAGCGCGGCGGCGGTGTTGGTGACGCGCGTGACGCCCGGGAAGCACAGCGGCTCGCGCCGGTGCGCGGACAGCAGCATCGCGAAGATGGTGGGCACGCCGGGGAACACGGTGGCGTCGAACGCCTGCATGCGCGCGAACACCTGGGCGGGGAAGGCGAAGGAGCGCTCCAGCACCAGGGTGGCGCCGAGCTGCACCGTCATCAGCCACTGGTAGAGGCCGTAGTCGAAGGCCAGCGGCAGCGCGCACAGGATGCGTTCGTCCGGGCCGAGCCGCAGGTATTCGATCAGGCTGCCGGCCGCGAACAGCATGGACTGGTGGGTCTGCATCACGCCCTTGGGCTGACCGGTGCTGCCCGAGGTGTAGATCAGCGCGGCGAGGTCGGTCGCGATCGCCGGAACGCGTTCGCGCAGCGGTTCGCTGGCGGCGAGCACGGCGTCGAACGCCTCGACGGCCAAGCCTGCGGGCAAGACGCCGGAAGCGATCACGCGCAACGCAGGGCGGTCCGGCAGCAACGGCGCGAACTCCTGCGCGATGTGGCCGTCGCTGAGCAGCACGCGCGCGCCGCTGTCGTCGAGGATGAAGCCGAGCTTGTCCGACTTGGTCAGGGGATTGACGAGCAGGAACGCACCGCCTGCCAGCAGTACGGCGAAGATCGACACCACGCATGGCCAGGTGTTGTCCATGTAGATCGCCACGCGGTCGCCGCGTACCACGCCGCGCTGCCGCAGCGCGCGGGCGAGGCGGCTCGCGGCGTCGAGCAGTTCGCCGTAGCTGTGCGGCTGCCCTTCCGCCACCACCGCGATGCGCTGCGCCTGCGCCGGGTCGGCGCCGTGTTCCAGCAGCGCGTCGTGCAGCAGGCGGCGTGGCGCGCAGCCGGTTTTCACGCCGGGCTCCGCGCGCGCTCGACGAAGGCGGTGATCGCGTTCACCGAGTCGAAGTTCTGCGGCAGCATCTCGCTGGCCTTGACCTGCAGCCCGAAGTTCTCCTCCAGGAACAGCACCAGCTCCAGCACGCCGGTGGAGTCGATGATGCCGCGATCCAGCAGCGAGGCGTCGTCGGGCAAGTCGTTCGGATCGCTGCTGAACAGCAGGTTCTCGAGGATGTAGCTGCGGACGCTGCTGCGCACGCCGGTGGCGTCGTTGGACATCGATGGCTCCGTTGCGGTTGTCATGCGGCGGCCTGCCGCACGAAGTGTTCGTGGACCAGCATGGTGGAAAGGATGCCGACGAAGGCCTGGTTGTCGGCGAAGCCGATCGCGCGTCCGCGCCGGCATTTCTCGAACAGCCGGCCCACCGCGGGCGCGTCGAACCAGCCGGCGGCGCGGATGCGCGCCTCGCCCATCAGCTCGGCCACGTAGTCCAGCGGTTCGCCGTCGACGAAAAAGCTGGACTGGTCGGGCGCGCGGTAGGGCTGCTTGGTGCGCGTGCGGATGGCCTCGGGCAACAGCCCGTGCAGCGCGCGGCGCAGCAGGTACTTCTCGGTCATGCCGCGGATCTTCCAGTGCTCGGGCAGCGCGTTCGCGAACTCGATCACGCGGTGGTCCAGGAACGGGAAGCGCCCCTCCACCGAATGCGCCATCGCCGGGCGGTCGCCCTGCGCCGGCAGCAGGTATGCGGCCAGCAGGCTCTTGGCCTCGACGTACTGGTCGCGCGCCAGCGGGCCCCAGCGGCGGGTCGCCGGCGGCAGGCGTTCCTCGTACCAGTCCAGCGCGTTCCAGTCGGCGAGGCCGGCGCGCAGCTCGGGCGCGAGGAAGCGCAGCGCGTGCTGCGAACTGGTCCAGCGCGGCACGTGCGCGAACACCGGCCGCGCCAGGTGCTCCATGCCGCGGCCGAAGAAGGATTGCGCCAGCGCCGCGTGCTGCACCGGCGAGTTCTCCAGATAGCCGTACAGGCGCCCGAGCAGGGCGGGCCGGAAGCGCGAACCGGGCTGGCGCGCCCAGAAGCGGCGCACCTTGGCCTCCTTGAACAGGTCGTAGCCACCGAACACCTCGTCGGCGCCCTCGCCGGTGAGCACCACCTTGTAGCCCGCCTCGCGCACCTGCCGCGCCAGCAGCATCAGCGGCGCGCCGGCGGTGCGCAGCACCGGCGTCTCGACCTGGCGCACGAAGGCGGGGAACGCCTCGCCGATCGCGCGGCGGCTGCAGCGCAGCACGGTGTGGTCGGTGCCCAGGTGGCGCACCATCGCGTCCTGCTCCGCGCTCTCGTCGAACTCGGCCTCGTCGAACGCGATGGAGAACGTGCGCACGTTGCGCTGGCCCAGCGCGCACATCAGCGCCACGGTCGCCGAGGAATCCAGTCCGCCGCTGAGGTAGGCGCCCAGCGGCACGTCGGCCTGCAGGCGCAGGCGCACCGCATCGGACAGCAGTTCGCGCAGCTCCTCCGCGGCCTGCTCCACCGAGGTCCGGCGCGGCGCGCCGGGCTCGGGAAAGCTCCAGTCCCAGTAGCAGGCCAGCGACTCGCGGCCGTCGTCCTCCACCGCCAGCAGATGCCCCGGCGGCAGGCTTTCGATGCCCGCGAACACGCTGCCGGGTTCGACCGGGCCCCAGTAGGTCAGCGTCTGCGCGAGGCTGGCGGGGTCGAGCTGCGCGTGCCCCGGCAAGGCCGCCAGCAGCGCCTTGATCTCCGAGCCGAACCACAGCCGCCCCGCGGCGCGCGCGAGGAACAGCGGCCGCACGCCGCAGCGGTCGCGCGCCAGCAGCAGGCGACGGCGCGCGGCGTCCCACAGCGCAATCGCGAAATCGCCGTTGAGGTGTTCCACGAAACGGTCGCCGTGCTCCTCGTACAGGTGCACGATGACTTCGGTGTCCGACTGCGTGGCGAAGCGGTGGCCGCGCCGCTCCAGCTCCGTGCGCAGCGTGCGGTAGTTGAAGATCTCGCCGTTGAACACCGTCCACACGTCGCCGCGCTCGTTGGCGATCGGCTGCGCGCCGGTGGCGAGGTCGATCACCGCCAGCCGCGCATGCGCGAGCCCGGCGCCGCCGTCGACGTGGAAGCCGTAGCCGTCCGGGCCGCGATGGTGCAGGGTGCGGATCATCCGCTCCAGCGTGCGGCGCGCCGTGTCGGGCGCGTCCGGGGTACCGAAGAAGCCGGCAATCCCGCACATCGCCGCGGCCGGGTCAGCAGCGCAGGCCGGGCAAGGCGCCGGCATGCGTGGGCGGTGGATACGGCGGCCCCGTGCGCCTGGCCCGGGGGCCGCGCAGCACGGCGCCGGGCCGCTGGTCCCGATCCGTGCGCCGGTCTATGCAGTCCGTCTCGCGGTCCACCGCATCCTCCCCCATGTCCCCAGGCCAGCTCCTCTGGCGCGGCGGCCTTGCGCAGTATATAAGGACCGCATGATGTTGTGACTCAGTTCGCACTTCGGCATCAAGCATGACCTTCGGCACAGGCGTGATCGCATACGGACCGCGGTCGCGCAAGCCCAGGGGATGGGGAGCGTCAGCAGCGCCCACCGGAGGCCACCGCCACCCGGATGGCCCGCCGCTGCGCCGCGGAGGGTACGGGGGGATGAACGGCACCGACATTTTCCGGGATGCGCCCAGGGGTGGCCCGCGGCACGTGCCGACGCGTGGGCGGAGTTCGTCCCCGTGGTGAGCCGGTCGGAATGGAATGAACTCCACCCCGGCATGCGCGTGCGCCTGGGCGGCCTGTGCCAGCGCAGCGGACTGCTGCGCCTGCTGCACCGCACGCGCGGCTGGGTGCGCCGCGACCTGCGCGTGCTGGCCTACCACCGCGTGCTGAGCGTGGCCGACCCGGACCGCTTCGATTTCGACCTGGACCTGGTCAGCACATCGGTGGATGGATTCCGCCGCCAGATGCAGTTGCTCGGGCGCCGCTTCCACCCCATGTCGCTGGGCCAGGTGGTGGCGGCGCTGGAGGCGGGCCAGCAGCTGCCGGCCCAGGCCGTGGTGGTGACCTTCGACGACGGCTACGACGACAACCACCGGTTCGCCTTCCCCATCCTGCGCGAGCTGGGCATACCGGCCACGTTCTTCGTGTCCACCGGCCACATCGACAGCGGCCTGCCCTATGCCTACGACTGGCTGGTGCACATGATCCTGTGCACGCAGGCGCGCGAACTGGCGATCCCCGCGCTGGGCCTGGCGGAACCGCTGCCGATCGAGCGCCGGGCGCGTCGCCTGCTGGCGCAACGGGTGCTGGATCGCCTGAAGGCGCTGGACGTCGCGGCCCAGGAAGCCTGCATCGCGCGGCTGGAAGCCGCCTGGGGGATGCCACGCGTCGCCGGCCATCCGGATTGCCGGCCGATGGGCTGGGCGCAGTTGCGCGAGATGCACGCGGCCGGCTTCGAGATCGGCTCGCACGGCGTGCACCACCGCATGCTGGCGAAGCTGCCGCGCGCGGAACTGGAGGCGGAGCTGCGCGAATCCAGGACCGCGCTGGAACGCGAGCTGGGCACGCCGGCCACGACGATCTCCTACCCGGTGGGCGGCGTGGGCGCGTTCGACGACGAGGTGGTGCGCGCGACGCGCGATGCCGGCTACCAGGCGGCATGCAGCTACATCTGCGGCACCAATCCGCTGCGCGCGATCAACCGCTACGCGCTGTACCGGCTGCCGGTCGAACGCCACATGGACGCGAACTGGTTCACCGCCATGCTGACCCTGCCGGAACTGGTGGGCTACCCGTCCTCGAACCGGGAAGGCTGACCACGCCGCCCGCGGGCGACGGGCAAATTCCGCACTGGATCGCACGAGCCCGGCGCCAGCCCACGCTAGACTGCGCCGATGGCTCCTCCACCCCGCAAGCGCCAGCGGCGCAAACCCGCCGCCCCTGCACCGACCCGCGCCAAAAAAGCGCCGGCGCCCGTCGTGCAACCGGCCGACAGCTCCGCGCGCGCCAGCAGCGTGCTGGACTGGCTGCTGGCGCGGCTGCCGCCCCACTACCGCGAGAAGACGCGCGACTACCTCGTGCTCACCCGCATGGACCGCCCGATCGGCGCCCTGCTGCTGCTGTGGCCGACATGGTGGGCGCTGTGGCTGGCCGCGGGCGACTGGCCGCCGCTGAAGCCGCTGACGATCTTCACGCTCGGCGTGTTCGCGATGCGCGCGGCGGGTTGCGCGATCAACGACTACGCCGACCGCAAGCTGGACCCGCAGGTGGCGCGCACGGCCGGGCGGCCTATCGCCAGCGGGCGGGTGACGCCGCGCGAAGCCCTGGTGGTGTTCGGCGCGCTGCTGGCGTTCGCCTTCGTGCTGGTGCTGTTCACCAACCGGCTCACCATCGAACTCTCCTTCGCCGGCGCCGCGCTGGCGGCGATCTACCCGTTCACCAAGCGCTGGACCTACCTGCCGCAGGTGGTGCTGGGCGCGGCGTTCGGCTGGTCCATCCCGATGGCGTTCGCCGCGGTGGCGGGCACGGTGCCGCCGCTGGGCTGGCTGCTGTTCATCGCGAACATCCTGTGGTCGCTGGTCTACGACACCGAGTACGCGATGGTGGACCGCGACGACGACCTCAAGGTGGGCGCGAAGTCCACCGCGATCCTGTTCGGCGACGCCGACCTGCCCATCATCGGCATCCTGATGGCCACGCTGCTGCTGGCGATGGTGTTCGTGGGCCAGCGCGCGCATCTGGGCTGGCCGTACTGGCTGGCCCTGCTCGCCTGCGCCGGTCTGTTCGCATACCAGCTCTGGATGATCCGCACGCGCGAGCGCGGCCCCTGCCTCGCCGCCTTCCGCCACAACAACTGGTGGGGACTGGTGCTGTGGATGGGCATCGCGCTGGCGCTGGCGGTGAAGTGAGCGTGGGCCGTCCCCGCGCCATGCCGTAGGCGCGGCATCCGGCGGCTTCGCCGAACGCGCGGGGCGCGGCGTCGCACGCCGCGTTCTTCCGTGACTGCGGTCACGCGCGCACGCGATGTCGGACATTCGTCATCCACGGTGCGCTGCAGTGTCATGGCGCACGCCTAACTTTCCCGAGGTCGGAGCCTGTGCCCGGGTCAGGGAGCTGCCACACCGGCGCCGGGTGCGATTCCGCCGGAATCCGTGCGGTGTCGGGTGCATTGCCGATGGTCGCGCACATGGCTTCGTCGATCCCTACTCCGGAGTCACGACGATGCGCACCACCCCGATAAGCCAGGCCCTGCTGGGCATCCTGCTTTGCACAGCCGCGCCACACCTGCTTGCCCAGGACACCAGCGGCACCGCCGCTTCCCGCGACCAGAACGACCAGGCAGCGCCCGAGCGCGCCAGGAACCTCGACACGGTGGTGGTCACCGGCCGCTCCGGCGTGGAGACGCGCACCAAGGCCGAAGCCAGCTACTCCATCACCACCATCGACGAGGATCGCCTGCGCATGCAGGCGCCGACCTCGGTGACCGATGCGCTGAAATCGGTGCCGGGCTTCTGGGTGGAATCCTCCGGCGGCGTGGCCAGCGGCAACATCCGTGCGCGCGGCATCCCGGTGGACGGCTTCGGCTCGGTCAACCTGCTGGAAGACGGCCTACCGGTGCAGCACGATCCCGCACTCGGTTACCTCAACGCCGACCAGGCGTTCCGGCTGGACGAAACGATCGATCGCATCGAGGTGGTGCGCGGCGGCCCGTCGTCGGTGTTCTATTCCAACGCGCCGGCCGGCGCGATCAACTTCATCCCGCGCCAGGTCGGCGACATGGCCGAAGGCATCGCCAAGTTCGAGGTGGGCGACTACGGCCTGACCCGCGGCGACTTCTGGTACGGCACGCCGCTGTCCAACGGCTGGAAGCTCAGCGCCGGCGGCTTCTACCGCACCGACAGCGGCATCCGCCAGCCGGGCTTCAACGCGGACGACGGCGGCCAGATCCGCCTCTCGCTGTCGAAGGATTTCGACAAGGGCCGCTTCAGCGTCGACTACAAGCACATGGACGACAAGGCGATGCTGTTCCTCGGCATCCCGATGACCCGCTACTCCGGCGGCAAGCTGCGCGCGGTGCCGGGCTTCGACGGCAACTACGGCACGCTAGCCGGCCCGGATACCGAGCACGTGCTGATGAAGCGGGCCGACGGCAGCACCTACGATTTCGACAACACCCAGGGCACGCACGTGAAGCGCGACCAGCTCACGGTGAAGTTCGACTACGAATTCGCCGGCGGCTGGAAGTTCTCCGACGGCATGCGCTTCAGCAAGACCGACACGCAGCGCAACGGCCTGTTCCCGAACTCGGTTTCCGGCGCCGGCACCTTCCTTTCCAACTTCATGAAACAGAACGCGAAGTGGCTGCCGGCCGGCACGGCCGGATTGCAGCTGCGCTACGTCGACAATCCCTCGCAGGTGTTCGACAACCAGGGCCAGAACGGCAACGGCCTGGTGGTGAACGCCGGCCTGCGCGGCGTGACGATGCCGCTGAGCGAGTTCATCAACGATGCGCGGCTGATGCAGAAGTTCGACTTCGGCGGCCAGACGCACGACGTCACCCTCGGCTACTACTTCGCGCACTTCAACCAGGGCTTCAGCCGCTACTCGTCCAGCGCGCTCATCGACGTGCAGGACAATGCCAGGCTGCTCAACCTGGTGGCGGTGAACGCGGCTGGCCAGCCGATCGGGAACATCACCGAGAACGGCATCTACAACTACGGCTACGAATGGGCCGATTCGCGCGGCGGCTCCACCACCAACGCGGTCTACCTCTCCGACGAATGGCAGGCGACCGACCAGCTGCGCATCGACGGCGGCCTGCGCTGGGAAAACGTGCACCTGGGCGGCAGCACGCAGCTGCCGACCAAGGTGAACCAGGGCGCGTTCACCACCTCGCAGATGCTCACCGGCAGCGGCACCTACGTGCCCTACGACGTCAGCTACGACAAGCTCGGCTGGACGCTGGGCGCGAACTGGCAGTTCGACCAGCGGCAAGGCCTCTTCGCGCGCTGGACGTCCACCTTCCGCCTGCCCAACCTCGGCACCTACATCGGCGCCTCCAGCGCGCCGATCAACCCGCCCATCGTCCAGACCATGGACCTGGGCGAGGTGGGCTACAAGTATTCCTCGCGCCAGCTGGAGTTCTACGCCACCGGCTTCTACACCAAGTACGACAACGTCGGCTTCAGCAACTACGTCTACAACGCGATCACCGGCGCCTCCACCAACCAGCAGGGTTATGCCGGCACCAGGACATACGGCCTGGAACTGGACAGCACCTGGTACCCCGTCGACTGGTTCGACGTGCAGGCCACCGCCACGCTGGAAAACCCCAAGTACCAGAACCTGCGCTACACCCAGCTGGTGGCCGGCCAGCCGGTGCTGATCGACTACGTCGGCAACCAGCTGATCCGCGTGCCCAAGGTGAGCTACCGCATCGTGCCGGGGCTGAACCTGTTCGACCACCGCCTGCGCCTGCAGCTTGCCTACGAGTACGAAGGGAAGCGCTATGTCGACACGGCCAACTCGGTGGTGCTGCCGTCCTACAAGATGCTGAGCGCCAGCGCGCGTTGGCAGGTGTCGCCGATGACCTCGCTGTTCTTCTACGCCGACAACATCACCAACTCGCAGGGCCTGACCGAAGGCAACCCGCGTGCCGGCGAACTGAACAGCGCGGACGTGGGCGCATCCACCTTCATCGCGCGGCCGATACTCGGCCGCACCTATCGTGCAGCCATCATGTACCGTTTCTGACGAGGCCGATCCGATGACTCTTGCACGGATGCGCATTGCCGCCCTGCTGCTCCTTGCCCTGCTCGCCCTGCCCGCGTTCGCGCGGGCAGGCGACGCGGGCAGGGAAGCGCCGAACCTGGTGCTGCAGGGCGACCTCGACGGCAAGGACAACCAGACCTACCGCATGCTGCCGTTCGACGTGCCGGCCGGCACCGCACGCATCACCGTGCAGTTCGACTACAGCGGCCACGACAGCGACCGCACCACCATCGACCTCGGCATGCTCGGGCCGGACGGCTTCCACGGCCAGGACGGCTTCCGCGGCTGGAGCGGCGGCGCGCGCAAGCTGTTCACCATCGCCACCACCGACGCCTCGCCCGGTTACCTGCCGGGAACGATCCGTCCGGGGCGCTGGCAACTCATGCTGGGCATACCGAACATCCGCGCCGGCAGCCATTCGCACTACGTCGCGAAGATCTGGTTCAGCGCAGCCGACGCACCGGCGTGGGAACCGGCCGTACTGAATCCGCCGCTGCGCAGCGAAGCCGGTTGGTACCGCGGCGACCTGCACATGCATACCGCCCACAGCGACGCCAGCTGCCCCAGCCAGTCCGGCAAGCGCGTGCCCTGCCCGCTGTTCCTCACCGTGGAAGCGGCGGTGCGGCGCGGCCTGGACTTCATCGCGATCACCGACCACAACACCGTGTCGCACGCCGAGGCGATGCGCGAGCTGCAACCCTACTTCGACCGCCTGCTGCTGATCCCCGGCCGCGAAATCACCACCTTCAGCGGCCACGCCAACCTCTGGGGCAGCACCGCGCCGGTGGATTTCCGCATCGACGGCACGCAGGTGAAGGACTGGAATGCGCTGCTCGACGCCGTCGCGCCGCTGCACGCCCTCGTCTCGATCAACCACCCGCGCCTGCCCGACGGGGAGATCTGCATGGGCTGCGGCTGGATCGCCAAGCCGCCGGTGGACATGGCGCGCGTGCAGGCGGTCGAGGTGGTCAACGGCGAGGACACCGGTACGCCGGTGACTGGCCTGCCGTTCTGGACCGCGGCGCTGGCCGATGGATTCCGGCCCACCGCCGTGGGCGGCAGCGACAACCACGACGCCACGCTCACGGCCTCGAAATTCGGCGCCAGCATGGTTGGGCGGCCCACCACCGTGGTGCACGCCGATGCGCTGTCGATGCCGGCGATCCTCGACGGCATCCGCGCCGGCCACGTGTTCGTGGACGTGGCCGGCAGCAGCGACCGCTTGCTGGAATGCGACGCGCAGAGCGGCAACCAGCACGCAGCGATGGGCGATGCGCTGCAGGCAAGCGCCGGCCAGCGCGTGGACATCCACGTGCACGCCACCCACGTGGCCGGCATGCGCCTGCTCGCCCTGCTCGACGAAAAGCCCTTGCCGCAGGGCGCCGACCGCGTGCTCTCCGGCGACGACGCGCAGGAGGACTACACGTGGACCGGCGACGGCCAGCGCCACTGGCTGCGCTTCGAGGTGCGCGATGCGCAAGGCGGCCTGCTGCTGATCGGCAACCCGATCTACATCAACCCGCGTCGCTAGCCGCGCGGCGAGGGCGCCCGCGCCAGCGCCCACACGTCCACGCGCTGTGCCCCCGCCCGGCGCAGCAGACGCGCGCATTCGGCCAGGGTGGCGCCGGTGGTGAACACGTCGTCCAGCACGGCCACGTGCGGCGGGCAGGCGAAGCCTTGCCGGACGGCGAAGGCGCCGCGCACGTTGCGGCGGCGCGTGGGCGCATCCAGTTCGGTCTGCGCGGCGGTCGGGCGCGTCCGATGCAGGGCACCGCGGTCCAGCGTCAGTCCCCACGCCTTCGCCAATGGCCGCGCGAGTTCGAGCGCCTGGTTGTAGCCACGACTGCGCAGGCGCCCCACGTGCAGCGGCACCGGCAGCAGCAGGTCGGGCATCGGCAGCGGCATCGCTTCGCGTTGCCACAGCGTGCCCAAGGCGCGGCCGGCGGCAAGATCGCGGCCGAACTTGAAGCGCGACTCCAGCCGGTCCAGCGGCCAGCCGTAGCGGAACGGCGCCCACGCCGCATCCCACGGCGGCGCGCGACGCAGGCATTCGCCGCACATCGCCGCAGGCACGGCCAAAGGCAGGGCGCAGCGCGCGCAGCAACTGCGGTTGCGCGGCAGCTCGGCGGCACAGGCCGCGCACAGGTCCACGCCGTTCCCGCCGGGCGCGCCGCACAGCAGGCAGCGCAGCGGCAGCAGCGCGCAATGCAGTCCCTGCCATGCCTGGTGCAACGCCGCCCTGCCGATCATCGCCATGCACGTCCCTTGCCGGTCGGGTCGATGGTAGCGGCAGCCCGGCAGGCGTGCCGTCAACCTCGATACCCGTGCGCACAGTTGACGGCTGCGGCCGCGCTGCCCACACTCGCCGCCTCTGCCAGCGAGCCGCCCCATGCCCGAAGCCCTCATCCGCCACGACTGGACCCGCGACGAAGTCGCCGCGCTGTTCGCGCTGCCGTTCAACGAACTGCTGCACCGCGCGCACGGCATCCATCGCGAACACCACGACCCGAACGCGGTGCAGGTGTCCACCCTGCTCTCGATCAAGACCGGCGGCTGCCCCGAGGACTGCGCCTACTGCCCGCAGGCCGCGCGCTACGACACCGGCGTGCAGGCGCAGAAGCTGATGGAAGTCGACGCCGTGCTGGCGCGCGCGAAAGCCGCCAAGGCCGCCGGCGCCAGCCGTTTCTGCATGGGCGCGGCGTGGCGCGGGCCGAAGGACCGCGATATCCCCAAGGTCGCCGAGATCGTGCGCGCGGTGAAGGACCTCGGCCTGGAAACCTGCGCCACCCTGGGCCTGCTCGGCGATGGCCACGCGCAGCAGCTCAAGGACGCCGGCCTCGACTACTACAACCACAACATCGACACCGCGCCTGAGTTCTACGGCGAGATCATCCACACCCGCGAATACCAGGACCGCCTGCACACGCTGGAACAGGTGCGCGACGCCGGCCTCAAGACCTGCTGCGGCGGCATCGTCGGCATGGGCGAGACGCGCGCGCAGCGTGCGGGCCTGCTGCAGGCGCTGGCCAACCTGCCCGAGCACCCGCACTCGGTGCCGATCAACCAGCTCGTGCCGGTGCCGGGCACGCCGCTGGGCAACGCGGAAACGCTGGACCCGTTCGAGTTCGTGCGCGCCATCGCGGTGGCGCGCATCCTGATGCCGCTGTCCATCGTGCGCCTGTCCGCCGGCCGCCAGCAGATGGACGATGCGGTGCAGGCGCTGTGCTTCCACGCCGGCGCCGGCTCGATCTTCTACGGCGAGAAACTGCTCACCACCGGCAACCCCGACACCGAACACGACCGCGCCCTGTTCCGCCGCCTCGACCTGCACGCGATGGAGGTGGCGGAGGAAGCGGGCACGGTGCATGCGGACATCATGGAAGACGCCGATGTCGGCTGTGGCCATGGCTGCGGTTGCAGCGCGGCGGCATGAGCTCCATGTTGCTTCAATCCCGTCATTTCGACGTGCTCCAACCTCGTCATCTCGGCATGCTTCAATCTCGTCATTCCGGCGAAAGCCGGACAAGCGCTTCGCGCGCAGAACGCCCGAAGGGCGGCCCCAAAGGGGCGAGCGAAGCGAGTCATCCAGTGCCTCTATCAGGCAGCGAATACGACACTGGATCCCGGCCTGCGCCGGGATGACGTCAAAGAGCGCGCGCAAGCCATGCCCCGCACCGACCTGCTCGAACGCCTGACCATCCAGACGTCCGAACGCGAACACGCGAAACTGCTGCGGCGCCTGCGCGTGATCGACCACGCGGAAGGCCCGTGGCTGGAAAGCGAAGGCCGCCGCCTGCTCGGCTTCTGCAGCAACGACTACCTCGGGCTCGCGCAACACCCGCAGCTGATTGCCGCCCTCAAGCGCGCCGCCGACGACGAAGGCCTGGGCAGCGGCTCGGCGCACCTGATCTGCGGCCATCGCCGCGAGCATGCGCAACTCGAAGAGGCGCTGGCCGGGTGGACGGGACGCGAACGCGTGCTGCTGTTTTCCACCGGCTACATGGCCAACCTCGGCGCGATGCAGGCCCTGCTCGCGCGCGGCGACCTCTGCGTGCAGGACAAGCTCAACCACGCCTGCCTGCTGGACGGCGCGCAACTGGCCGGTGCCGAGCTGAAGCGTTATCCGCATGCCGATGTCGAAGCCGCCGCGCGCCAGCTGGCGACACGACCGGATGCCGCCGCGCTGCTCGCCACCGACGGCGTCTTCAGCATGGACGGCGACGTGGCGCCGCTCGCCGATCTGGCCGCACTGTGCACACGCGAGCACGCCACGCTGATGGTGGACGACGCGCACGGGCTGGGCGTGCTGGGCGCCGACGGCGCCGGCAGCGTGGCGGCGGCGGGCCTGGGCCAGCGCGAGGTGCCGGTGCTGATGGCCACGCTGGGCAAGGCGCTGGGTTGCAGCGGCGCCTTCGTGGCCGGCCCGGCTGCGCTGGTCGAGGGCCTGCTGCAGTTCGCGCGGCCCTACGTCTACACCACCGCGATGCCGCCCGCGCTGGCCGCCGCGGCCTGCACCGCCGTGGAGATCGCCCGCCGCGACGGCTGGCGCCGCGAAAGACTGCATGCGCTGATCGCCCGCTTCCGCAGCGGCGCGGTGCAGCTCGGCCTGCCGCTGATGGATACGCCCAGCGCGATCCAGCCCCTGCTGCTGGGCGATGCGCAGGCCGCGCTCGATGCCGCGCAACGGCTGGAACAACGCGGCCTGCTGGTCGGCGCGATCCGCCCGCCCACGGTGCCGCAAGGCCAGGCGCGGCTGCGCATCACGCTCTCGGCGGCGCACGAGGACGAGCACGTGGACCGCCTGCTGGACGCGCTGGCCGGTCTGCCGCATGGGTCGCCTCCGGGGCGCCACGTATAATGCCCCGCTGCTCCTCGCCTTTCCCTCCATGAACATCGTCAACCTGGCCGCCTACCGCTTCGTCTCGCTGGACGACTTGCCCTTGCTGCGCGAGCGCGTGCTCGAACGCGCCGAAGCGCTGGCGCTGAAGGGCACCGTGCTGCTGGCGCCGGAAGGCATCAACCTGTTCCTCGCCGGTCCGCGCGAGGCGGTGGATGCGTTCATGGCGTGGCTGCGCGCGGATGCGCGTTTCGCCGGACTGGAAGCGAAGGAGTCGATCTCCGGCGACGTGCCCTTCGGCCGCCTGCGGGTGCGGCTGAAGAAGGAAATCATCACCATGCACATGCCGGCGATCCGCCCCGAAGGCGGCCGCGCACCGGCGGTGGATGCGCCCACGCTGAAGCGCTGGCTCGACCAGGGCCATGACGACGAAGGGCGCGCCGTGGTGATGCTGGACACGCGCAACGACTACGAGACCGACGTCGGCAGGTTCGCGCACGCGGTCGACTACCGCCTCGCCAGCTTCACCGCCTTCCCCGCCGCGGTGGCCGCCGACCGCGCGCGCTTCGCGGACAAGACCGTGGTGTCGTACTGCACCGGCGGCATCCGCTGCGAGAAGGCCGCGCTGCATATGCAGGAACTCGGCATCGAGCGCGTACGCCAGCTCGAAGGCGGCATCCTGAAATACCTGGAACTCACCGACGGCGCGCACTGGCAAGGCGACTGCTTCGTGTTCGACGGGCGCGGCGCCGTGGGCTCCAACCTGCTCCCTGCAAGCGAACTCCCTCTCCCCTCCGGGGAGAGGGGTGGGCATGCTGGCGATGAGCCTTCATCAAAACCAGCTCTGGGCGACACCTGCGCGAGCACCCGCCCCTCACCTCAATCCTCTCCCCGGAGGGGAGAGGAGGCGAACGCAACAAGCGCTTCATTTGATCGGAGCGGGGCGTGAAGCTCTTCATCGAACAGGCCGGGCACGGCCCCGTTCCGTTGGTGCTGCTGCACGGCTGGGCGATGCACGGCGGCGTGCTCGCGCCGCTGGTGGAAGCCCTGGCCGACCGTTGCACGATGCACGTGGTGGATCTTCCGGGCCACGGCGGGTCGCGCGACTGCGGCCTGCCGCTGGAGCCCTCCGCCTGCGCCGCCGCGATCGCCGCCGCCACGCCGCCGGCGATCTGGCTGGGCTGGTCGCTGGGCGGGCTGATCGCGCTCACCGCCGCGCTGGAACATCCGCAGCAGGTGCGCGGCCTCGCGATGCTGTGCGCCACGCCGAAGTTCGCGCGCGACGAAAGCTGGCCCTGGGGCAGCGATGCCACCCTGGTGCACCAGCTCGCGCTGGACCTGGAAGTCGATTACCACGCCACCATCGAGCGCTTCCTCGCGCTGGAGGCGATGGGCAGCCCCGATCCCCGCGCCGAATTGCGCCGCCTGCGCGAACTTGCTTTCGCGCGCGGCGAACCGGATCTGCGCGTGCTGCAGGAGGGCATCCGCATCCTCGAAACCCGCGACCTGCGCGCGCGACTGCCCGGACTGCGCCAGCAGAACGCGTGGATCGCCGGACGCCGCGACCGGCTGGTGCCGCCGCAGGCGATGGAGTGGTCCGCACAGCAGGCGCATGGCCGCTTCGTGCAGATCGAGCGCGCCGGCCACGCGCCGTTCTTCACCCACGCCGACGACGTGGCGCAGGCGCTGCAGCCTCTGCTGGACAGTTTCCATGAATGAGTTCCATCTCGACCGCGACCGCGTGCGCCGCAACTTCGGCCGCGCCGCGCGCAGCTACGAACGCCACGATGCCCTGCAGCGCGAAGTGCAGCAATCGCTGCTGGACCGGCTGGGCTTCTACCTGGAAACGCCCGCGCGCGTGCTCGACGTGGGCGCCGGCACCGGCCGCGGCACCGCGCTGCTGAAGCAGCGCTACGTCAAGTCCGAGGTGATCGCGGTCGATCTCGCGCTGCCGATGCTGCGCGAGGCGAGGGCGCACAGCGGCTGGCTCAAGCCGTTCCGCCGCGTCTGCGCCGAGGCCACCGCGCTGCCGTTTCCCGACCACAGCGTGGACGTGCTGCACTCCAACCTGTGCTTCCAGTGGGTCGACGACCTCGTCGCGCTGTTCGGCGAATGCTGCCGCGTGCTGAAACCCGGCGGCCTGCTCGCGTTCTCCACCTTCGGCCCCGACACGCTGAAGGAACTGCGCGCCGCCTGGGCCGCGGTGGACGGCCACTCCCACGTCAGCCGCTTCCTCGACATGCACGACATCGGCGACGCGATGATCAACGCCGGCCTGCGCGACCCGGTGCTGGACGTGGAACGCTACACGCTCACCTACAGCGAACCGCGCAAGCTGCTCGAAGAACTGCGCGGCCTCGGCGCCACCCACGCCGACGCCGCCCGCGAACGCCACCTCACCGGCAAGTCCCACTACCGCGCCATGCTCGCCGCCTACGAGGCGATGCGCGTGGACGGCCGCATCCCCGCCACCTGGGAAGTGGTGACCGCCCACGCCTGGGGGCCTCCGCCGGGACAGTCGCGGCGCCTGCCGGGCGGCGGCGAAGTGGCGAGCTTTTCGCTCAGCAGTTTGAAGGGGTCGCGGCGGCGTTGAGGAATGCGCCTCGCTCGTTTTCATGAAACGAGCCGTTACAACAGTGCGACTACTCGCCGAAGCAAAAAATCCTGCGCTACACAAGCGCTTTGGAATCGTTGCTCCCAAAGAACTAATTATCCCCAATTGGCCCATTCAGATTGAAGGTCACGGGTATGCGCGCCCAGCAGACACGCGGTGCATATTCGACATAGCAAGTCACGTATTTCCAACTGGTCACCCCTCTGATTGCCGTGGCATCCAGATTGGCGTCTCCACTGCTTTTATCCAGTCGAACCCCTATCACCGCCCCTTTTTCATCCAACAATACCGTTGCATGGGTCGTTCCTTCATGCCTGTCATGCACTGCTTTCTGGGGGTATCTCAGCCTGTGTTCATGCTTGTAAGACAGATCGAGGCCAGCCGTACGCGTTCCAGGTACCGGCTCGCTGGTAGAGATAGGCTCCGAAGCACCCAGGACGTTACTCGGCAAGGCTTGGTAGTTGGGAGGAAGTTGTGGCGAAGGGTTAGCCGAACGCTCACTGGTTTGTGCCGCAACGTCCACGAAAATCGACAAACCAAATGTCAGGCATACAAACGAAAAGCCGTGGCGGCTCATGCTCCCCCCCCTTGCAATTAAGCACCCCGTCGCTCCGGGGTACCCAGCATAGCTACAGATCCATCTACTTGTCTCAGGGCTGAGGGCTGAGGGCTTGTCAGTGCTACCGTGATAACTCACCCGGGCAGCGAGTCTTCGTCAAAGGCACCGATGCTCCTGATTTTAAGTAGCTCGCACGCCTGAGAAGCGTTCCAGACAGGTCTGGATGCACGAAATCACCTGAACAAAATCAGCGCCAGCACACAAACACTCAGTTGACCAACGGCTCCACCACCGGCCGCCGCACACTCAACGCCGTCCCGGCCGCCGCCACGATGATCGCCACGATCGCCAACCACTGCAGCAGGCTGAGATGCTCCCCCAGCAACGCCACGCCAGCCAATGCCGCAATGGCCGGCTCCAGGCTCAGCAACGTGCCGAAGCTGCGCGTGGGCAGGCGGGTGAGCGCGATCATCTCCAGTGAATACGGCAGCGCGGAACTGAGCACCGCCACGCCCAGCGCGAACGGCAGCAGCGCGGGATGGAACAGCGCGCTACCCGCATGCGCCACGCCGACCGGTATCGCCACCAGCGCCGCGATCGAGGTGCCCCAGGTCACCGCGTCGCCGCCATGCTCGGCGCCGGCGCGCTGGCCGAGCACGATGTAGCAGGCCCAGCCCACGCCGGCGGCCAGCGCGTACATCACGCCGACCGGATCGAGCGCATGCGCCTGCCCGCGCAAGGGCAACAGCAGGAGCAGCCCCGCGACCACCAGCGCGATCCAGAAGAAATCCTGCAGGCGGCGCGAGCCGAACAGGGCCAGCGCGAGCGGTCCGGTGAATTCCAGCGCCACCGCGATGCCCAGCGGGACCGTGCGCAGCGACATGTAGAACACCAGGTTCATCGCGCCGATCGCCAGGCCGTAGCCCCACAGTGCGCGCAGGTCGCGGCCGCGCTGCCACCTGCGCCACGGCCGCCGCACCAGCAGCAGGATCAGGGCGCCGAGGCCCAGCCGGCAGGCGGTGGCGCCTTGCGCGCCGACGGCGGGAAACAGCTGCTTGGCCAGCGCGGCGCCGAGCTGGTACGAACTCATGGCGATTAGCAGCGTGGCTACCGCGAACAGCACGGAGGCACGGGAGGTGGACGCAGGCACGGGAAGGAACCACACGGGGGCGGTTCGCCATGATGCCTGCGCGTGCGCGCAAAACCCATCCCGCGCGTGCATTGCTGCTGACAGTGGCTGGCAGCAGCGACGCGCTCAGCGCATGCGCGCGAACAGGCTGCCGTTGGCCGGCAACTGCAGGCGCCCGTACTCCAGCGTGCCCGTGACGAGTCCGTGGCCTTGCAGCGCTTGCCATTCCCCCGGCAACGGCAATGCAAGCTCCACTGCCGCGGCGGAGAGGTTGAACACGACCAGCACGCTTTCATCGCCCAGCTCGCGCACGAAGGCCAGCACCGGCTCGGCCGTGTCGAGGAAGCGGATGCTGCCGTGGCGCAGCGCGGATTGCCCGCGACGCCAGTCGAGGAAGCGACGGTAGCCGCTGAGCGCGGAGGCGGGATCGCGCTGCTGGCGCGCCGCGTTCAGCGCGCGATGCTCGGGCGGCACCGGCAGCCACGGCGTGGCGCTGCTGAAGCCGGCATGCTCGCCGTCGTCCCACGGCATCGGCGTACGACAGCCGTCGCGGCCCTTGAACTCCGGCCAGAACGCGATGCCGTAGGGATCGCGCAGCGCCTCGTAAGGCAGTTCGACCTCGGTGAGGCCCAGTTCCTCGCCCTGGTACACGCAGACCGAACCGCGCAGCGAACACACCAGCGCGGTGAGCTGGTTCGCCATCGCGGCCGAGCCATGGCCGTTGCCCCAGCGGCTGAGCACGCGCTCCACGTCGTGGTTGGAGATCGCCCAGCACGGCCAGCCTTCGGTCATCTTCGCTTCCTGCGCGCGCACGGTGTCGCGGATGTAGGCGGCGCTGAAATCGTCGGTGAGCAGCTCGAAGCTGTAGCCCATGTGCAGGCGGTGGCCGCTGGTGTATTCGGCCATCGTGGCCAGCGAATCCTCCGAGGATATTTCGCCCAGCGCGGTGCTGCCGGGGTAGCGGTCCATCAACGCGCGCAGGTCCTGCAGGAACGCGAGGTTCTCCGGGCGCGTGTTGTTGTACCAATGGTACTGGAACGCGTAGGGGTTGTCCGCGCTGAAGCCGCGGCCGGTGCGCGCGGCCTTGGGCTTGGGCGGGTTGTCGCGCAGCAGCGCGTCGTGGAAGCAGAAGTTGATCGAATCCAGCCGGAAGCCGTCCACGCCGCGATCCAGCCAGAAGCGCAGGTCGTCCAGCACCGCCGCGCGTACTTCGGGGCGGTGGAAATCGAGGTCGGGCTGCGCGGCGAGGAAGTTGTGCAGGTAGTACTGGCCGCGCCGCGGCTCCCATTGCCAGGCGCTGCCGCCGAACAGCGACAGCCAGTTGTTCGGCGGGCCGCCGTCCTCGCGCGCATCGGCCCACACGTACCAGTCGGCCTTCGGGTTGTCGCGGCTCTGCCGGCTTTCCTTGAACCATTCGTGCTCGGTCGAGGTGTGGCTCAGCACCTGGTCGATCATCACCTTCAGGCCGAGCCGGTGCGCCTTCGCAAGCAGCGCGTCGAAGTCGGCGAGCGTGCCGAACAGCGGGTCGACGTCGCGCGGATCGGCGATGTCGTAGCCGAAGTCCGCCATCGGCGAGCGGAAGAACGGCGCGACCCAGATCGCGTCCACGCCCAGTCCGGCCACGTAGTCGAGCCGCTCGATGATGCCGGGAAGATCGCCCACGCCGTCGCCGTCCGTGTCGAGGAAGCTGCGCGGGTAGATCTGGTAGATGACGGCGCCGCGCCACCACGGTGTATCGGTCATTGCTGGGCCCCATGACGTGGAGCAAGCGGCTTTCCGGACCGCCTGTCTTCGGAACGGCGGACAGCTTAGTGGCAGCACGGGCCGATCCCGCACTGTGCTGCATACGTATTCATGGATGCTGCGGTCGCGTCATGCGCCTGCAACAAATGGACGTCCAAACGGAATGCGCGCCGAGGTCCCCGTCGCGCGCCGATGCGGACGCATCGCGGCTTCGCGCCCCACGTGGCGGCTCGCGCCAGTGGACCCGTCGAGGTTGTGTTGCACCGCAGCGAAGGCATCTCCACCGCGCCATGAATACGTATGCACGGATCGTTCACGCCGAAAACACCGCCCTACCATGCGGTCACGCGACGGGAGCATGGGCGCAAGCCGGCTGCCGACGACTGCCGCCGACGGCAGCGCCGGAAGACACACGTCGCGACAACGACACCGACCAATTTCGTGGGGAGACGAGACATGTTGATGAAACACAAGCTGCTGGCCATGGCGATCGCGTCGGCCTGCCTCGGCACCTGCGCCGTGGCCAGCGCCGCCACCGCGCCTGCGCCTGCCGCGCAGCAGCAGGACGGCCCGCAGAGCGGCAGCGACCAGACCGCCAGCTCGAATCCCCTGTCCCCGCGCGACAAGAAGGACAAGGCGAAGCAGATGCAGGCCGTGCAGGTGAACGGCTTCGTCAGCAGCATCGAGAACTCCACCGCGCTGAAGAGGAACGCCGACTCCATCGTCGAGGCGGTCTCCGCGGAACAGGTCGGCAAGCTGCCCGGCACCTCCATCGCCGACACGCTGGGCCGCCTGCCCGGCCTCGCGGTGCAGACCTTGAACGGCCGCCCGTAGGTGCTGACCATCCACGGCCTGGGCCCCGACTTCTCCACCGCGCTGATCAACGGCGGCCAGCAGGTGTCCACCTCGAACAACCGCGACGTGGAGTTCGACCAGTACCCGTCGAGCTGGTTCGACAACGTGGTCGTGCACCTTTCCCCGCAGGCCAACCTGATCGGTCAGGGCTTGTCCGGCACGGTGGACATGCACACGATACGCCCGCTGGACAAGAGCGGCCCCGAGGCGGCGGTGAACGCCAAGTACACCTGGAACAGCATGTCCGAGCTGGCGCCCGGCAAGGGCGTCAGCAACAAGGGCCACAACGTCAACGGCGTGTGGGTGCACCAGTTCGCCGACCACACCCTGGGCGTGACGCTGGGCGTGGACCTGGAGGACAACCCCACGCAGATCCAGCACCAGGCGCCGTGGGGCTATCCCAATGACGCCCAGGGCAACTACGTGATCGGCGGCTCGAAGAACTACGGCATCACCGACTCGATGAAGCGCAACGGCGTGCTGGCCACGGTGCAGTGGCAGCCGAACGAGCATTACACCGGCACCATCGACCTCACCTACGACAACTTCAAGGAAGTGCAGCAGGCCAAGGGCATGGAGTTCCCGCTGTTCTGGAGCGGGGCGCAGCTGCAGCCCGGCGGCGTCGTGCAGGACGGCTTCGTGCGCAGCGGCAGCTACGCCGACGTCAAGCCGGTGATCCGCAACGACTACAACAGCAAGAGCGCGCGGGTCTACAACTTCAACTGGGAAAACAAGTTCACGATCAACGAGAACTGGGTGATCAACGCCAACGCGAACTACTCGCGCGCCACCCGCCACGACGTCAACCTCGAAAGCTATTCCGGCACCGGCTACACCGCGGCGAACGGCGCGCTGGACACCGTGGGCTTCAACGAGCTGGGCAACGGCATGCTCTCGCTCAGCCCGTCGCTGAACTACGGCCAGGGCGTGGTGCTGACCGACCCGCAGGGCTGGGGCGCCGGCAGCGGCGTGGTGCAGGCCGGCTTCATCAATGCGCCGCGCACGGTCGACTACCTCGCCAACGTGCGGCTGTCGGTGGAACGCAGCTTCAGCAGCGGCCCGTTCTCCAGCCTGGAGTTCGGCGTCAGCAACAGCAACCGCAACAAGACCTACCACATCGACCAGGCGTTCCTGACCCTGGGCGGCGGCACGCTCAGCGGCGGCAGCGCGGTCACGACCGCGGCGATCCAGGGCGGCACCAGCTGCGACCCGCTGTCGTGGATGGGCATCGGCCAGCAGCTCTGCTACAACCCGTTCGCCCTGATCGGAAACGGCAGCCTGGTGAACGTGCCCACGTTCGGCTCCAACACCGGCACGCCGCCGGACTGGAAGACGCACGAGAACGTGTTCACCCCGTACTTCCAGTTCAACATCGACACCAGCCTCGGCGGCGTCAGCCTGCGCGGCAACTTCGGCATGCAGGTGCAGCGCACCTCGCAGCGCGCGACCGGCGAGCGCGTGGCGCCCGGCAGCGCCACCACCGGCGACCTGATCACGCTGATCCCGGTGACCGGCAGCAACAGCTACACCCGCTACCTGCCCAGCGCGAACCTGATCTTCGGCTTCACCGACAACGACGACCTGCGCGTCAGCGCGGCCCGCACCCTGGCCCGCCCGCGCATGGACCAGATGAACGCCAGCGTCGGGGTGACCGGCAACTTCACGCACCTGCAGAACACCGATCCGAACCAGTCGTTCTTCAGCGCCTCGGGCGGCAACCCCAAGCTCACGCCCATCATGGCCGACAACTTCAACGTCAGCTACGAACACTACTTCTCGGGACCGGCGGCGGGCTACCAGTGCAACTCCGCCGACCAGAAGAACTCGGACCTGTGCCGCGGCGGCGGCGGCGGCTACTTCTCGGTGTCGGGCTACTTCATCGGCCTGCACGACTACATCAACCCGAACGCGGCGTTCCTGTACGACTTCAGCTCCTTCCTGCCGTTCACCCTGAGCCCGGCGCAGCTCAGCCTGCTGGGCACCCCGTACGGCATCGTGAGCGGCCCGATCAACAACGGCCGCGGCTACGTGAAGGGCCTCCAGGGCACCTTGAACCTGCCGTTCAACCTGCTCACCCCGGCGCTCGACGGCTTCGGCGTGAACCTCTCCGGCAACCTCACCAAGAGCTCGCTGGTGTACCCCGGCAATGCCGCGCCGATCACCGTTCCCGGCCTGTCCAAGAAGGTGGTCAACGCCACCGTCTACTACCAGCACAACGGCTTCGAGGCGCGCATCAGCGACAGCTACCGCTCCGACTTCCTGGGCGAGGTGTCGGGCATCAGCGCCACGCGCATCGAGCAGACGCTGAAGGGCGGCAACCAGTACGACGCGCAGGTCAGCTACACGTTCGACAGCGGCAGGTTCAAGGGCCTGACCCTGATCGCGCAGGGCTCCAACCTGTCGAACAAGATCTTCTCCACGTACCAGAACAACGACCCGCGCCAGGTGCTGATGTGGGAACGCTACGGCCGCACCTATTCGCTGGGCGTGTCGTACAAGTTCCAGTAAGCGGCGACACGCCTCGCGCAACGCTCCGTGCCCCGCCGCGTGCAAACCGGCGGGGACTTTTTTCCACGCGACGACACGCGCAGGAGGTTCCATGGACGTCGGTGGAATCGGCCAGGGGGACGGCATGGGCGACGCCCGCATCCGGCGCCTGGTGATCGTGGGCGGCGGCACCGCCGGCTGGCTCACCGCGGCCCTGCTCGCCCGCGCGCTGGGCCCGCAGTTGCGGATCGCGCTGGTGGAGTCGGCCGAGATCGGCACCGTGGGTGTGGGCGAGGCGACGATCCCGCAGATCCTGCACGTGAACCGCTTCCTCGGCCTGGACGAGGACGACATGCTGCGTGCCGTGCATGGCACCTTCAAGCTGGGCGTGCAGCTCAACGACTTCACCCGCGTGGGCGAGTCCTATCTCCACGCGTTCGGCGACCTCGGCCTGCCGCTGGGGCTGACGCCGTTCCATCACTACTGGCTGCGCAGCCGCGGCCGGCCCGGCGCGGCAGGCCTGTGGGCGCATTCGCTGAACGCGGCCGCCGCCGCGGCGAACCGCTTCGCGCGGATGGACACGGTGCCGAACAGCCCGCTGGGCGGCATCCGCTACGCCTACCACTTCGATGCCCTGCGCTACGGCCAGTACCTGCGCCGGCACATCGCGCCCGGCGTGGTGGAACGCATCGAAGGCAAGGTGGTCGACGTGCGCCTGCGCGCCGGGGACGGCTACATCGAGTCGCTGCTGCTGGACGGCGGCGCCATGGTCGCGGGCGACTTCTTCATCGACTGCTCCGGCTTCCGCGGCCTGTTGATCGAAGGCGCGCTGAAGGCCGGCTACGAGAACTGGCAGCACTGGCTGCCCTGCGACCGCGCGCTGGCGGTGGCCAGCGCGCCGGGCGGCGCCATGCGGCCCTACACCCAGGCCAGCGCGCGCAGCGCCGGCTGGCAATGGCGCATCCCGCTGCAGACCCGCACCGGCAACGGCCACGTCTACTGCAGCCGCTTCGTCAGCGACGACGAAGCCGCCGCGCAACTGCTGGCGAGCCTGGAAACCGAGGCGCTGGGCGATCCGCGCCCGCTGCGCTTCGTCACCGGCATGCGCAAGCAGGCCTGGAGCCGCAACTGCCTCGCGCTGGGCCTGGCCGCGGGCTTCATGGAACCGCTGGAGTCGACCAGCATCCACCTGGTGCAGTCCGGCGTGAACCGCCTGCTGGCGATGTTCTCCGACCGCCATTGTGACCCTATGCTCGTCGACGAGTACAACCGCCAGACCCGTTTCGAGTATGAGCGTGTGCGCGACTTCCTGATCCTGCACTACAAGGCCACCGAGCGCAGCGACACGCCGTTCTGGCGACAGTGCGGCGCGATGGAGATCCCGCCCGGACTGGCGCGGCGCATCGAGCTGTTCCGGCGCACCGGCATGATCTTCCGCGAGGGCGACGAGCTGTTCGCCGAGACCGGCTGGCTGCAGGTGCTGCTGGGCCAGCGCATCGAACCGGCGCGCCACCACCCGCTGGCCGACGCACTGAGCGACCAGCAACTCGACCATTTCCTCGCCAACGTGCGCACCCTGGTCGACCGCGCGGCGGCCACGCTGCCGCCGCACCACGAGTTCGTGGCGCGCCACTGCGGCATGCCCGCGCCCGCCGAGGCCTGACCCATGCCCACGACCTTTCCCACGGAAACGCCATGAGAACACCGCTGCGCCTCGCCCTGCTGCTGTCCGCCGCGCTGCTGCTGCCGGCCGAATCCGCCCCGGCCGCCACGCCGGCTGCCCCGACGGCTGCGCCGTCCGACACCTACTACGAGATATTCGTACGCAGCTGGTACGACACCGACGGCGACGGCGTCGGCGACCTCAACGGCGTCACCGCCAGGCTCGATTACCTGAAGTCGCTGGGCGTGGACGGCATCTGGCTGATGCCGATCAACCCCTCGCCGAGCTACCACGGCTACGACATCACCGACTACGAGGCGATCAATCCGCAGTACGGCACCATGGCCGACTTCGAGCGTCTGCTGCGCGAGGCGCACAAGCGCGGCATCAAGGTGGTGATGGACCTGGTGATCAACCACAGCAGCGACGAGTCGCCGTGGTTCAAGGCCGCGCAGGACCCGCACAGCCCGTACCGCCAGTGGTACGAATGGGCCACGCCCGCCACCGACCTCAAGCAGATCGGCGCCACCGGCGATCCGGTCTGGCACGCGCTGCCGGGCAACAGCCCGGACCCGGCGCAGCACTACCTCGGCGTGTTCGTGGCGCAGATGCCCGACCTCAATTACGACACCCCCGCCGTGCGCGCCGAGATGATCAAAATCGGCCGGTTCTGGCTGGACAAGGGCGTGGACGGCTTCCGCCTCGACGCCGCCCAGCACATCTACGACGACCTCGAGACCGACGCGGACAACCCGGTCGCGCTGAAGAAGAACCTCGCGTGGTGGCGCGAATTCCACCAGGGCATCGACGTGTCGAACCCGCATGCATGGCTGGTGGGCGAAGTGGCGCGGCACCACCCGGACGAACTGGTGCCGTGGATGGCCTCGCTGGATGCGGTGTTCAACTTCCCGCTCGCCACCCGCCTGATCGACAGCGCGAAGCAGGAGCGCGACCGCGACATCGGCGCCACGCTGGAGCGCATGGATGCCGCCTACCGCGCCGCGGCACACGGCCGCTTCGACGACGCGCCCTTCCTGTCCAACCACGACCAGGAACGCGTGATGAGCCAGCTCGACGGCAACGCCGAACACATGCGCACCGCCGCCGCGATGCTGCTCACCCTGCCTGGTCATCCCTTCGTCTACTACGGCGAAGAACTGGGCATGCGCGGCACCAAGCCCGACCCGCAGCTGCGCGAACCCATGCGCTGGTACCGCGCCGGCAAGGGCCAGGGCGAAACCAGCTGGGAAGGCTGGAGCGCGGGCGACGGCCCGGCCGTGTCGGTAGAGGCCCAGCAGGCCGATCCCGCCTCGCTGCTGAACTGGTACCGCATGCTGATCCGCTGGCGCCGCGACATTCCCGCGCTGCGCGAGGGCGTGCTGCACAACTGGCGCGAGGCCGGCGCGCAGGTGGCGGCCTGGGAACTGGACGATGCGCGCGGCAACGTGCTGGTGCTGCACAATCTGTCCGGCCGGCCGCAGACCGTGACGCTGCCCGCGCAGCGCTTCCGCAGCCTGCTCGAACACAGCCTGCCCGGCACCACCGTGGCCGACGGCCGCCTGCAACTGCCCGCCTACGGCAGCGCGATCCTGCATTGATTTCCGAAGGAGCTGCACGATGACGACCCCGAAACTGCACGCGCTCGCCCTCACCGTGCTGATCGGCCTGGGCCTTGCCCCGCTGGCGCAGGCCGCGCCGGACGCCGCCGTGGCGTCGGTGCGCGTCGTCGGCGCCGACGACGTCCGGCTCGCGCTGGGCGACGGCAGCGTGTCGCTGCGGCTGGTCGCGCCCGGCGTGCTGCGCGTGCACTACCTGCCGCAAGGCGGCGCCAGCGCGCCCGGCCTGGTGATGGCGCCGCACCCGGTCGCCGCGTCGTTCCAGCCGCAGCTGCGGCAGGACGGCGACACGGTGACCTTGCGCTCGGACCGCCTCGTCGCCACCTGGCATCGCGCCAGCGGCACGCTCGAGGTGAGCGACGCGCAAGGCCGTCCCCTGCTGCAGCAGACCGACCTCGCCGCGCTGGCGCAGGGCCGCATCGTGCTGGACCACGCCCCCGCCGACGCGCTGTACGGCATCGGCGGCTACGACGCGTTCGAGAAGGACACCCGCGCCGGCATCCTGCGCCAGGGCGCGCAGGTGGCGAAGGCCGGCGAACAGGGACACGCCGGCGCGCCCTTCGTGTGGAGTACCGCCGGCTACGGCGTGCTGGTCGATTGCGACGGTGCGGACTTCGACCTCGCCGCCGGCCGCATCGCCATCGGCAAGTACGCGCGCCCCGACGCCGACTACTACATCCTCGCCGGCACGCCCGCCGAACTGTTCGGCGAACTCGCCGACCTCAGCGGCCATGCGCCGATGTTCCCGAAATGGGCGAACGGCTTCATCAACAGCCAGTGGGGCATCGACGAAAAGGAATTCCGCGACATCATCGCCACCTACCGCGCCAGGCACATCCCGCTCGACGGCTTCACCTTCGACTTCGACTGGAAGGACTGGGGCAAGGACTGGGGCGAATTCCGCTGGAACGCGCAGAAGTTCCCCGACGGCCCCAGCGGCAGGCTGAAGGCCGACATGGATGCGCTCGGCGTGCACATGACCGGCATCATGAAGCCGCGCGTGCACGTGGATACCGTGGAAGGCCGCTACGCCACCGCGCACGACCTGTGGCTGCCGGGCGAAAAGGCCAGTCCCGATTATTTCTCGCACCTGCCGGTGAAGGACATCGACTTCGACAAGCCGGCCGCGCGCGCGTGGTGGTTCAACCCGCAGCTCGCGCAGAGCTTCGACACCGGCATCGTGGGCTGGTGGAACGACGAGGCCGACACCACGCCGAGCAACACCCAGTTCCTCAACATGCAGCGCGCCACCTGGGAAGGCCAGCGCGCGCACTCGAAGCTGCGCGTGTGGTCGATCAACCGCAATTTCTGGCTGGGCGCGCAACGCTATGCCTACGGCCTGTGGTCGGGCGACATTCCCTCCAGCTGGGCCAGCATGGCCGGCCAGCGCGAGCGCATGCTCAGCGCCATCAACGTGGGCGAGATGCAGTGGGGCATGGACGGCGGCGGCTTCCACGGCCATCCGTCCGACGAGAACTACGCGCGCTGGATCGAGTTCGGCGCGTTCACGCCGATCTTCCGCGTGCACGGCGAACTCGACGAGAAGCGCCAGCCGTGGCGCTACGGCTCGGTGGCCGAGGCCGCCGCGGCGAAGGCCATGCGGCTGCGCTACACCCTGCTGCCCTACATCTACGCCTACCAGCACCGCGCCAGCGCGCGCGGCCTGGGCCTGGTGCAGCCGCTCAACTTCGCGTGGCCGCAGGACGCGAAGCTGCGCAACGACACGGAGGCATGGCTGTTCGGCGACTGGCTGCTGGTGGCGCCGGTGGTGCAGCAAGGCCAGACCAGCAAGCAGGTCTACCTGCCCGCCGGCAGCTGGACCGAGTGGTTCAGCGGCAAGCAGTACCAAGGCGGCCAGACCGTCACCGTCGCCACGGATGCGAAGAAGTGGGACGACATCCCGCTGTTCATCCGCGCCGGCGCCATCATCCCCACCCAACCGGCGATGGACTGGACCACCGAGCACCCGCTCACCACCGTCACCGTGGACGTGTTCCCCGCCGCCGCAGCCAGCCACTTCGACTATTACGACGACGACGGCGAAACCTACGCCTATGCGGACGGCGCGTATTTCCGGCAGCGCCTCGCCACGCAGCGCAGCGGCGACACGGTGAGCTTCAGCACCGCGGCGCCCGAAGGCAGCTACCGCCCCGCGCTGCGCCACTGGCTGGTGCGCGTGCACGGCATGGCCGCCGCCACGGTCGATGCCGACGGCCACGCGCTGGCGCACGCCGCGACGCCGGCCGCGCTCGAAGCCGCCGGGGGCGAGGGCTGGAGCACCGGCAGCGACCGCTATGGCCCGGTCACCGTGCTCTTGCTCGACGCCGCCACGGCGCGCACGCTGCAGCTGCGCATGCACTGAACCATGACGCCGTTTTGGGGGAACATGGGGCACCTGCAGCGACGGCGGCGCCACTTGCCGGTGCACCGTCCACTGCCGCATGCGGGCAAGGGGTACGCCTTCCGGATCGAGGTGACATCGTGATCAGCATTTTCAGCAGCCTGATGATGGCATTGACCGCCGGGGCGCACGGGCCGCTCTGGCACGACAGCCTGCAATGGCGCGGCCAGACCGCCAGCATGACGATGCAGCCCGGCGGCGGCTTCCTGCTGCAGGCCACGCACGCCAGGCGGGCGATCCCCGTGCAGCCTTTCGCCGTGCGGACCGCGAGCCCCCTGTTCGACGGCCTGTACGCGATGGCGCAGGACGACCTCCGCCTGGATTCCGTCGCCGCGATCCGCGACGGCGCCTACGACCACGACCAGCCCATCCCCTGCCACTGCTTCGCCACCGGCGAAAAATGGCCCTTCGTGTGGACGCGCGACCTCGCCTACTCGGTGGATCTCGGCCTGTGGCGCTTCGACGCCGCGCGCTCGCGCAACGGCCTGCTGTTCAAGCTCTCCGACAGCCGCGTGCCGGGCCTGCCCAAGGGCCCGTACATCATGCAGGACACCGGCTCGGGCGGCAGCTGGCCGGTGAGCACCGACCGCGTGGTGTGGTTCCTCGGCGCACGCCACCTGCTGGGCGACGCCGCGTTCGCCGACGACGCCTGGCAGGCGCTCGTCAACACGCTGGCCCAGGATCGCCAGTACGCGTTCGACGCCGGCACGGGCCTGTACCGCGGCGAGACCTCCTTCCTCGACTGGCGCAAGCAGACCTACCACGCGAACACGGCGGAGGACGTGGTGCCGATCGCGCAGTCCTACGCGCTGTCCACCAACGTGCTGCACTACCAGGCGCTGGAGCTGGCCGCGCGCATGGCCGGCGAGCGCCACGATGCGGGCGCCGCGGAATACCGGGCGCAGGCGGATGCGCTGAAGGCCGCGATCAACGCGCGCTTCTGGCGCGCCGACCGCGGCATGTACATGAGCTACCTCGGCGGCGACGGCGCGCCCATCGACACCTACGACCTGCTCGGCATCGCCCTGGCCATCGACAGCGGCGTGGCCGACGCCGACCGCGCGCGGCAGGCCCTGTCGAACTACCCGGTGTGGCCCGCCGGCAGTCCGGTGATCTGGCCCGAGCGCAGCGACCAGGCGATCTACCACAACCGCGCGATCTGGCCGTTCGTGAGCGCCTACGCGCTGCGCGCCGCGCGCAAGCTCGACGACCCCGCGCACATCGCGTTCGAGATCGCCTCGCTGATGCGCGGCGCCGCGCTGGCCGGCTCCAACATGGAGAACTACGAGCTCACCACCCAGGCCACCCACGTGGACGACGGCAAGCTCAGCGGGCCGGTGGTGGATTCGCCGCGCCAGCTGTGGTCGGTGGCCGGCTACCTCGCGATGGTGGGCGAGGGCGTGTTCGGCCTCGGCAACGAGGGCCGCATCGAACCCAAGTTGCCCGTCTCGCTGGTGCCGATGCTGTTCGGCAACCAGCAGACGATCAGCCTGCAACTGCCCGGCCAGCGCATCACCCTGCGGCGTCCGGACCGGCTGGACGGCAACCTGCTGGTGGCCGACCGCGTCGAACAGCACGGCGACGAGAGCGTGGTGCAGCTGAAGGCGGTCAAGGTGCCGGAGCTGCCGCTGCGCAGCAAGGTGCCGCCGTTCGCGCCGGTCGCCCCGGCTGCGCCGGAGGTGACGCGCGACGGCGCGAACTGGCAGGTGCGCAGCAGCGCGCCGGGCACGCTCTATCTCAACGGCCAGCGCGTGGGCGCCATCGACGGCACGCTCGCCGTGCCCGCGGTCGACGCACTGCAGTGCTTCAGCCTCACGCAGGCGGGTGCCGACCATCTCGAATCGCTGCCGAGCCTGCCGCAGTGCGAAGGCCCGTTCGCCAACATCGACGGCGCGTGGCCGCGCGCATGGGTCGCGCCCGCCGCCGGCCGCTACCAGGTGGCGCTGCGCTATCGCAACGACCACGGCCCGATCATCACCGGCGTCACCGCCGCGGTGAAGCGGCTGGAGATCCGCTGCGAGGGCAGCCCGGTGCAGACCGTGCCGATGGTGATGCCGCACAGCACGGGCGAGCAGCTTTCCACCACGGCGGAGTTCAGCGCGAATGCGGGCGCGCACTGCAGCTTCGCGCTGCAGCAGGGCTTCAACATGAGCTACCTCGCGCACAACGCGCACTACACCGGCGGCGTGGGCGGCAGCGATGGTCCGCTGAACGACGCCGACGTCGGCACGCTGCGCATCGTTCCCCTGCCCGCGAAGACCGCTCCATGACGCGCAAGCCCGAGCTGTCGTTCTGGCAGATCTGGAACATGTGCTTCGGCTTCCTGGGCATCCAGTTCGGCTTCGCGCTGCAGAACGCCAACGTCAGCCGCATCTTCCAGACGCTGGGCGCGAACGTGGACCAGATCCCGGTGCTGTGGATCGCCGCGCCGTTCACCGGCCTGATCGTGCAACCGCTGATCGGCTATTTCTCCGACCGTACCTGGAACCGCTTCGGCCGCCGCCGTCCCTACTTTTTCGCGGGCGCGGTGCTGGCCACCCTGGCCCTGCTGGCGATGCCGAACTCACCCACGCTGTGGGTGGCGGCGGGACTGCTGTGGATCATGGATGCCTCGTTCAACGTGTCGATGGAGCCGTTCCGCGCCTTCGTGGGCGACCAGCTGCCGCCGCGCCAGCGCCCGCTGGGCTACGCGATGCAGAGCGTCTTCATCGGCGTGGGCGCGGTGGTGGCCTCGCTCCTGCCCTGGCTGCTCACCCGCTTCGGCGTGGCCAACACCGCACCGCCCGGCATGGTGCCGCACTCGGTGATGTACGCCTTCTACGCGGGCGCGGCGGTGCTGCTGGGCGCGATGCTGTGGACGATCTGCACCACGCGCGAATACCCGCCGGAACAACTGGAAGCCTTCGCCGACAACCACGCGGCGGAAGAACCGGCAAACGTGACTCGCGCGTGGAAGCTCGGCACCTTGTTCCTGCTGCTCGGCCTCGCGCTGCTGGCGCTGATCCGGCACTACGCGCTGCGCGATGAACTCTATCTCCTTGCCGGCGGCCTGGCCGGCGCCGGCGCGCTGTTCGTGTGGCTGGCCCGCACGCGCCGCCAGGGCGTGCTGCGCCAGATCATGGGCGACCTCTACGGCATGCCGCGCGCGATGCGCCGGCTGAACTGGGTGCAGTTCTTTTCCTGGTTCGCGATGTTCGCGATGTGGATCAACACCACGCCCGCCGTCGCCGGCCACTTCTACGGCAGCGCCGACCCCACCTCCGCCGCCTACAACACGGGCGCGAACTGGGCTGGCGTGCTGATGGGAACCTACAACGGCGTGGGCGTGCTGGCGGCCATCGCGATCCCGCTGCTGGTGCGCGCCTGTGGCCTGCGCTGGAGCCACCTGATCAACCTGTGGCTGGGCGGCCTGGGACTGCTCTCGTTCCTGTTCGTCCGCGACCCGCGCTGGCTGGTCGCCTCGATGGTCGGCGTGGGCTTCGCGTGGGCGTCGATCCTGTCGCTGCCCTACGCGATGCTGTCGGACAACCTGCCCGCGGCGAAGATGGGCATCTACATGGGCATCTTCAATTTCTTCATCGTGATCCCGCAGCTGCTCGCGGCCAGCGTGCTGGGCGTGCTGCTGAAATGGTTCTTCCACGACCAGCCGATCTGGGCGCTGGCGCTGGGCGGCGCGAGCCTGCTGGTGGCGGGACTGTGCACGCTGCGCGTGGAGGAGCCGGGCACGGGCGAAGCGGCATGAGGCACGGCGGCCTGCTTGCGCTGCTGTTCGCCTGCTGGCCGCTGCACGCCTTCGCCGCCGATGCCTGCACGCCCGTGCAGCGCACGCTGCAGCTGGACGCTGCGGCGTTCGCGCCGGAGCGCATCACGGTGGACGTCTACCTGCCCGGCGACTACGCCAGCACGCAGCATCGCTATCGCGTGGTGTACGCGGACGACGGACAGGACATGCCCGCGGTCGGGCTGGTGCCCACGCTTACCGCGCTGTGCCGCGAGCATGCGATCCGCCCGCCCATCGTGGTGGCCGTGCACATGCTGCGCGACCGCATGGGTACTTATGGCCTGTCCGACCGTGCGCATCGGCGCAGCCTGCCGGCCGATACCAAATACGGCCCGGTGGGCCGCCGCGCCCACGACTACTCGCAATGGCTCGCCACGCAACTGGTGCCGTACATCGACGCGCATTACCGCACCCGTCGCGAGGCCGCCGGGCGCAGCGTGCTCGGCTGGTCGCTGGGCGGACTCAACGCGTTCAACCTGGGCTGGCAGTACCCGGAGGTGTTCGGCCGCGTCGGCGCATTCTCGCCCTCGTTCTGGCTTGCCGCCGACCGCAGCAGCGACGACGCGGTGGAACGCACGCGACTGGCCCAGCGCATGGTCGACCGTGGCCCGAAACGCCCGCGGCTGCGCTTCTGGTTCGCCGCCGGCACCGCCGAGGAAACCAGCGACCGCGACCACGACGGCGTGATCGACGTGATCGGCGACATCCGCGATCTCGTCGATGGTTACCGCGCAACAGACGGCTTCCGCCTGCGCGGCCTGCGCCAGCTCGGCTGCAGCGTGAACCCCGACTACGCCGCGCATCCGGGGCAACGCGCCGATGTCGCCGTCTACCTGCTGCCCGGCGGCAGGCACGAGCAGGCCTCGTGGGCGAAGATGCTGCCGCTGTTCCTGCGCTGGGACGACGGCGTCGGCCGCTGAAGCCTCGCGACGCGTCGTGGATGGCCTGGTTTTGCTCGTCATCCCAGCGAAGGCTGGAGGCGCTTCGCAACAGCGAAGCTGGTCATCCAGTGCCTGCAAGCCACGGAACACCAAGGCACTGGATTCCTGCTTCCGCAGGAATGACGTGCCGGCAGCCGGTTGATCGGACCTTCCCTAGCCGTGCAGGCTGGAACGCCGCACCTTCAGCTCCACCGGCAGCATTGCGCTCTCGGCGCCCTCGCCGCGGATCAGCCGCAGCAGTTGATCGACCAGCACCTCGCCGGCCCTGCCGGTGTCCTGCCGCACGGTGGTGAGCGCGGGATTGACGAAGCTGGCCATCGGGATGTCGTCGAAGCCGGCCACCGCCACGTCGCCGGGCACCGCGAGCCCGCGCTCGGCCAGCGCGCGCAACGCCCCGATGGCGATCAGGTCGCTGGCGGCGAAGATGCCGTCGAACGGGACGCCGCGTTCCAGCAGCAGTTCGGCCGCCTCGTAGCCGGCGCGCTCGGTGGTCTCGGCGTCGGCCTGCAGCGCCTCGTCCACCGCCAGGCCGGCTTCGCCCAACGCCGCCGCGTAGCCGTGGTAGCGCTCGTGGAACTCCGGGTAGTGCGGCGTGGCGTCGCCCAGGAAGGCGATGCGCCGGCAGCCCCGGGCCAGCAGGTGCGCGGTCGCGAGTTGGCCGCCCGCATGGTTGTCGCAGCCGATCGACACGCCGGGCTGCCCCGGCAGCACCGCGCCCCAGCGCACGAAACGCGTGCCCTGCGCGACGAGCTTCTCCAGCTTGTCGCGGTGCGACTGGTAGTCGCCGTAGCCGAGCAGGATCAGGCCGTCGGCCTTCTGGCTGCCGGCGAAGTCCGCATGCCAGTCGCGCGAGAACTGCTGGAACGAGATCAGCAGGTCGTAGCCCCGCTGCGCGCTGGCGCGGGTGATCGAGCCCAGCATCGACAGGAAGAACGGATTGATGTGCGAGTCGTCGGCGGTGGGGTCCTCGAACAGCAGCAGCGCCAACGTGCCCGTGTGCTTGCGGCGCAGGTTGGACGCGTTCTTGTCCACCTTGTAGTTCAGCGTGTCGGCCGCCGACTGGATGCGCCGCCGCGTCTCCTCGCTGACCAGCGGACTGCCGCGCAGCGCCCGCGACACCGTGGACTGGGAGACCCCGGCGAGATGGGCGATATCGAACGATGTGGCCTTACCCTTCATCCGCGACCCGCTGCGTGGCACGGGCGGCGACCGCCGCCATGGCCGCATCCTACCGTGTCGGGGGATACGAGTGCCTTGCTAGACTCGAACCCGCGCCATCCGGAGGAAATCCCCATGCATCCCCGCATCCTCTTCGCCCTGCTCGCCGCGCTCGCCACCACTCCCGCATGGGCCGATGGCCCGGCCGCGGCCAGCTCCAGCTCGGGCCTGTTCTCGCCAGCGATCACGCCGGAGCGCTTCGCCGGCTACGAGAAGGCGATCTCCGCGGACGCGATGGAAGGGCGCAAGCCCGGCACGCCGGGCGGGGAGCGCGCCACGGCCTACATCGTGGAGCAGTTCAGGAAGCTGGGCCTTGAGCCCGGCAACCACGGCTCCTGGTTCCAGGACGTGCCCTACGTGTCCACCTTGCTGGACAACAAGGGCGTGACGCTGGACGTGGCCGAGGGCGGCGGCACGCAGCACTTCGCGAACCGCAGCGAGATGCTGGCCGGCACGCTGCAGGCGAAGCCGCAGGTGACGCTGAAGGATTCGGACATCGTGTTCGTGGGCTACGGCGTGGACGCGCCGGCCTGGCAGTGGAACGACTACGCGGGTCTCGACGTGAAGGGCAAGACAGTGATCGTGCTGGTCAACGATCCTGGCTACGCCAGCAACGACCCCGGGCTGTTCAAGGGCCGCGCCATGACCTACTACGGCCGCTGGACCTACAAGTACGAGGAAGCCGCGCGCAAGGGCGCCGCCGCCTGCTTCATCGTGCACGACACCGGCGCGGCGGGCTATCCGTGGACGGTGCTGGTGAACAGCGGCGAAGGCCCGCAGCTCAGCCTTCCGGCCAGCGAGGATCCCGCGCCGCGCCTGCCCGTGGCGGGCTGGCTGACCACCGACGCCGCGCGCCGGCTGTTCGCCAAATCGGGGCTCGACTTCGACCAGTTGAAGGCCGCGGCCTCGCAGCGCGGCTTCAAGCCGGTGGCGCTGCCGGCCAAGGCCTCGATCATGCTGGACAGCACGATCGCCCATGGCGTCACCCGCAACGTGCTGGGCCTGCTCAAGGGCGGCACGCGACCGGACGAGGCCATCGTCTACAGCGCGCACTGGGACCACTTCGGCCGCGACCCCAGGCTCAAGGGCCACCAGATCTACAACGGCGCGATCGACAACGGCACCGGCATCGCCGGCCTGCTCACCATCGCCGGCGCGTTCGCGCAGCAACAGCCCAAGCCGCGGCGCTCGCTGCTGTTCGCCGCGGTGACGCTGGAGGAAGCCGGCCTGCTGGGCTCGCAGTACTACGCGATGCATCCGGTCTTTCCGCTGGACAAGACCGTGGCCGACATCAACATGGACGCGCTGTCCATCATCGGCCCCACCCGGAACATGATCGTGGTGGGCTACGGCCAGTCGCAGCTGGAGGACATCCTCAAGGGCGTGCTGGCGAAGCAGGGCCGCGTGGCCACGCCGGAGACCACGCCCGAGAACGGCTTCTACTTCCGCTCCGACCACTTCAGTTTCGCCAAGGCCGGCGTGCCGGCGATGGACACGCTCACCGGCAACGACCTGGTGCACGGCGGCACCGCGGCGGGCAATGCGGCGCTGGCCGACTACACCGCGCACCGCTACCACACCACGAAGGACGTGTACGACCCGCACTGGGATGTCCGCGGCGTGGCCGAGGACATGCAGGCGCTGTACGGCGTGGGTCGCCAGCTCGTCGATGGCGACGCGTGGCCGCAATGGTCGAAGGACAGCGAATTCCGCGCGCGGCGCGAGCAGATGATGGGCGGCAAGCCGTAATTCGGCAAAAGGGAAGCGACCCGACACACCGGTCGCTTCCCTTGCATGCATGGCGCCGCACGCGGCGCCCCGCCACCGCTCAGAACGCGTACTTGACCGTAACGCCTGCACCGTAGTCCGGGCTGCCGTTGGCGAAGCCGCCCATCGCGTAGGTCTGCAAGCGCCAGCCGTTGCCGAGCTTGTGGTTCCAGTAGCCGGTCAGTTCGCTCTGCGGCGCGCCGCCTGCGGCGATGCGCTCGCGGTAGTAGTAGTACGCGCCGAAGCTGTCGTTGCCGCTGAGCTTGTACTGCGCGCCCACGGTGGCGTTGAAGCCGTTCCTGAGCTGGATGTACTGCGAGCTGCCGTACTTCATCCAACCCACGCCGCCGAAGGCCGTCCAGTTGCCGGAGGTCTTGTAGGTGTCCAGCGAGAGGCCGTAGTCGTTCTTGCCGGTGCCCAGTCCCTTGTCCGCGTCGGCGGTGCCGAACTTGATCTTGCCGGTGAGGTCGACGCCGAAACTCTGGTCGCTGCTGGCGAACAGCTGGTAGCCGGCCGAGGCCACGACGTCGCCCAGGCCCGAGGCCGAACCGGTGCCGACCGTGCCGGTGCCCGGGGTCGTGGTGCCGCCCGCGACACCCTTGCCGTGGCCGCGCGACTTCGGGTTCTTGTTGTGCACCTGGCCCACGCCCGGGATCACGTCGCCCGGACCGCTGACGTCGATGTACGGCAGCACCAGCTTGAAGGTCCAGTTGTTGGTCGCGTACTCGGCGGTGAACGGCACCGACCAGATGTCGGTGTTCGAGGTGCTGCCGTACTTGCCGCTGCTGTAGTCGGCGCCGGCCGAGACGCTGAACTGGCCGTTGTCGGCGCCGTCGGCGGCGTGCGCCGCCGGTGCGCCGACCAGCAGCAGGCCGCCGGCGAGCATCCAGTAGGGTTTGTTGCTCATGGATGGAAAGTCCTGGTGATGGAAAACGGAACGGCGGACCCGGCAGCTGCCGGGTCCGCGCAGCGAGGCGAGGGGGCTCAGCCGCCGGGACGGCCGGCGTGGTCCGGGTGATCCGGCCGGTCCGGGCGTTCGGGACGTTCGGGGCGATCCGGCCGTTGCGGACGGTCGACCTTGCCCACGTGCTCGGGACGAGCAACGTGGCTGGCCGCGTCGTGATCGTGGCCATGCGCCAGCTCGACGCGCGCCACCTTGTCGTGGGCGTGGTGGCCGTGCTCCGCGACTTCGCCGGCATGCTTCGGCGAGCGCACGACATCGCCCAGCTTCAGCCCCATGTCGGCGGCGATACGGCCCCAGCCGGCGCCGCCCGCACGCGCGGCGAGCACGCCCTTGAGGTCGACCGCGCTGCCATCGGCCATCACCAGCCTGCCGCCGTTGAGTGCGGCCTCCAGTTCGGTCGCGGTGGGCGCGGTGATGCCGGCCTTGGCGAGGCTGGCCTCGGCCAGCGACAGCGCGATCTTCACGTCGCCGTAGCCCATCTTGCCGGTGTCGGGCGGAAACGTGGTGGTGCCGGTGGCGCCGGGCGTCGTGTCCGCGAGACTGATCGTGCTGCCGTCGCGCAGGGCCGCCACCAGCGCCTGGGCGTTGGCCGGTGAACCGGCGAGCGCGGTGAACTCGCGGACCAGCCGGTCCGCCTCGTGCGAGCTGGCGGCAGCGGGCGCGGCGGCGGTGGCGCCACCGCCGGTCTGCGCCAGTGTCGGCGCAGCGGCGAGTGCCATGGCGAGACCCGCGGCGAGCAGCGCAGGCGAAAAACGACGCGATGTCATGTTGATCTCCGGAAAGTGACGACTGCCCCTGGTGGCACGCGCGCCGCAAACGTCCCGCCTTGTCGACTTGCCGGCACGGCGTCGCGTTTCCGGTCAACGGAAACAGACGATCGCCGTTTGCGCGCCGGCAAGGTTTCCGCGCGGCGGCTCGCCGCGCAAGCATCGTCGCGCAGGGGATTCAGCAGGCATTCCCGGAAAAATGTGCGCTGCGTCCGGGATGAAGAAACTTGCGTGCGTCAGCGCACGTTTCGTGCATTCCTTCGTCGCGCATTCACGACCGGCGATGCCGGAAACAGCCGACCAGATGGTCGTCGACCATGCCGGTGGCCTGCATCAGCGCGTAGCAGATGGTGGTGCCGACGAAGCGGAAGCCGCGCTTCTTCAGCTCCTTGCTCATGCGGTCGGACAGCGGCGTGCTGGCGGGCACCTGGCTCTTGTCCTTCCAGCGATTGCGCAGCGGCTTGCCGTCCACGAACGACCACAGGTACGCGTCGAGGCTGCCGCATTCGGCGATCACCTTCTGCGCGGCGATCGCGTTGTCGCGCGCCGCCGTCACCTTCAGCCGGTTGCGGATGATGCCGGGGTCCAGCAGCAGCTTCTCCAGCTCGCGGTCCTTCATCGCCGCCACGCGGGCGATGTCGAAACCGTGGAAGGCCTTGCGGTAGTTGTCGCGCTTCGCCAGCACGGTGCGCCAGGACAGGCCGGCCTGCGCGCCTTCCAGGCACAGGAACTCGAACAGCGCGTCGTCCCCGTGCAGCGGCACGCCCCATTCGGTGTCGTGGTAGGCGCACATCAGCGCGTCGTCGGCGCTGGCCCAGGGGCAACGTTGCATGGGGATGTTCCGGCGTGGCGCGCTGGGCGCGGGGCTACAGTGAACGCCTGCAGGGTTGCCGAGGCAATACACTCGCGGCTTTCCCCCTGCGAGTCGCCCATGCCTGCATCGTCCCCTTCGTCGCGCGGCGCCGTGCTGGCGCTGCTGGCCACGATAGGCCTGTGGGCCTACAGCTGGGTGGTGATGAAGCAGGTGCTGGCGTACGCGGGGCCGTTCGATTTCGCCGCGCTGCGCTACCTGCTGGGCGCGGCGGTGCTGCTGGCCGCGTTGCTGCTGACGCGGCAGTCGCTGAAGCCGCCGCCGCTGCTGCCCACGATACTGATCGGCCTGTGCCAGACCGCGGCGTTCCAGGGGCTGGAGCAATGGGCGCTGGTGGACGGCGGCGCGGGCCACGTGGCGCTGCTGGCCTACACCATGCCGTTCTGGGCGGTGCTGCTGGCGTGGCTGATCCTGCACGAACGTCCGCTGCCCCGGCACTGGGCCGGGCTGGCGCTGGCGGGGGTGGGCCTGGTCTGCATCATCGAGCCGTGGCGGGGACTGGGGAGTGCGCGGAGCACGGCGCTGGCGATCGCCGGCGGCGCAACCTGGGCGGCCGGTACGGTGCTGAGCAAGCGGCTGTTCCGGCGCCATGCGGTGTCCGCGCTGAGCCTCACCGCATGGCAGATGCTGGCCGGCGGCGTGGCGCTGGGCATCGTGGCGCTGGCGGTGCCGCAGCGGAACATCGAGTGGAGCCCCGCGTTCCTGACCGGCCTCGCCTACAGCGTGCTGATGGCGTCCAGCCTGGCGTGGTGGCTGTGGTCCATCGTGCTGCGCCGCCTGCCCACCGCGGTCGCCAGCGTGAGCAGCCTGGGCGTGCCCATCGTGGGCGTGCTGCTGGCCTGGGCGATCCTGCAGGAACGGCCGCGGCCGATGGAATGGGTGGGCATGGGCTTCGTGCTGCTGGGCCTGTGCGCGGTGAGCGGCCTGCGCCTGCGGCGCTGAACGCGCGCGACCGCGTTCAGCGCGGTGGCGCGACCGCGGCGATATCATGCGCGGGTCGTTCCCCACCCGTACGCCGATGCTTTCCCTGCCCCAACTGTGGTCCCACCTCGTCGACTGGCTGAGCAGCCATGCCGTGGCGCCCGCGCTGGACCTGCTGCACCTGGGCCAGCTTTCCGGCGATCCGCGCGACATCGCCGCCTCGCTGCTGATCGCGGCGCTGCAGATCGGCATCATCGGCTTCATCTTCCGCCCGCTGGAAACCTTCTTCCCCGCGGAAAAGTGGAGCGACCGCAAGCTCACCCTGGTGGACCGCAACTACACGGTGATGATGCTGATGGGCATCTTCCCGCTGTTCACCTACCTGATCCTGATGCCGTTCAGCCACCTGTTCGGCGGCGCCGACGCGGCCACGTCGAGCACCGGCTCGCCGCTGGCGATCACGCACTGGGCGCCGTGGTTCAACGACCACCCCTACGTGCTGTTCGGCGTGTACTACGTGATCTACGACTTCACGTACTACTGGATGCACCGCACCCAGCACGCGCTGCCGTGGTGGTGGGCGCTGCACAGCATGCACCACAGCACGCGGCAGATGAGCTGCTGGACGAACGACCGCGGCAACCTGATCGACGGCTTCATCCAGTCGATGATCCTCGCCGTGGTGGGGCTGGCGATGGGCGTGGACCCCGACCAGTTCGCGTGGCTGATGCTGCTGGGCGAGCTGGTGCAGAACCTGTCGCACACCAACACGCGGCTGGGCTTCGGCCGGCTGTTCGAGCGGCTGTTCGTGGACCCGAAGTTCCACCGCCTGCACCACATGCTGGTGGACCCCGAGCGCCCCGGCCTGCACAACTGCAATTTCGGCCAGGTGCTGTCGATCTGGGACGTGATCTTCGGCACCGCGCTGTACGGCGAGCCGCCGCGCCCCACCGGCGTGGGCGATCCGGTGGTGGATGCGGACAACAACTACGGCCTGCTCGGCCTGCACTGGGCTTCGACCAAGCGTTTCCTGTGCACGGTGCGCCGGCTGGATGGCTGGAAGCCGGGCGAGGTGGCGTTCGATCCGGTCACGCTGCGCCCGGTGCCGGTGGACAAGCTCGACCTGCACGCGCTGGCGCAGCATCTGCCGGGCAATGGCGGCGCACCCGCGGAAAGTGCGGCAACGCGCGTGGACGGCATCGAGGAATCCGCGACCGCCTGAGTCAGGCGGACCAGGGCAGCGCGGCCAGATCCACGTTGCCGCCGGTCAGCACCAGGCCCACGCGGCGTCCGGCGAAACGTTTCCGCGCCTTCAGCACGGCGGCGAACACGGTGGCGCTGGACACCTCCACCACCTGCTTCAGCTCGGACCACAACAGGCGCATCGCGGCAATGGTTTCCGCGTCGCTCACCGTGACCACTTCCACGCGGTGCGCGCGCAAGGCTTCGAGATTCGGTTCGCCCACCAGGGCGCGCAAGCCGTCGCAGACCGTATCCGGCACCACGCTGGTGATGCGTCGATCCGCCGCCAGCGAGCGCGCCGCATCGTCGGCGCCGGCCGGCTCGGCGCCGAACAGCGCCAGCGCGGGACGCAGCCCGTGCGCGGCGATCGCCACGCCGCTGGCGAGGCCGCCGCCGCCCACCGGGGTGATCAGCGCATCCAGCTCCGGCGCCTGCCGCAGCAGTTCCAGCGCGATCGTGCCCTGCCCCGCCATCACCCGCGCATCGGCATAGGGATGCACCAGCGCGGCGCCGGTGAGTGCCTGCACCTCGGCGCACTTCGCCTCGCGCGCCGCCTGCGTGGACGCGCAGCGATGCAGCGTGCCGCCCGCGCGCACGATGGCGTCGAGCTTGGCCTGCACCGCGCCCTCGGGCACCACCACATGCGCCGCGATGCCGCGGGTGGCGGCGGCCAGCGCCAGCGCGTTGCCGTGGTTGCCGGAGGAATGCGTGACCACGCCGCGCGCGGCTTCCTCATCGGATAGCGACCACACCGCGTTGCAGGCGCCGCGGAACTTGAACGCGCCGCCGCGCTGCAGGTTCTCGCACTTGAAATGCAGTTCGGCACCGGCCAGCGCATCGAGCACCGCGCTGCGCAGCACCGGCGTCACTGTGGCATGCGGCGCGATGCGCGCGGCAGCGTCGCGCACCGCGGCCAGGTCGGGCAGCGCGCTCATGCCGCGACGATCTGCACGCCACAGCGGTAGCGCCGTTCCGCGCCCGGCTCCAGCCGGATCGCGTCCGCGCATTCGGGCCGGTTGAACGCGTTCGCCATGCATTCCATCGGTTCCAGCGCGATCGCGCGGCGCACGTCGCGGCTGATCGTGTCGGAGGTGAAGGCGTGCATCAGGCCGTGTTCCTGCCACACCACCAGGGCGCGCCCGCTGGCCGGATCGCGCAGGTGCGTGCGGATGCGGCCATCCGCATCGGCCTGCAGGTCGGTGTAGCCCTGGTCGATGATGCGGTCGCCGATCACGCGTGGCTCGCGGAAATCCAGCGCGGGCGCGTCGTCCAGCGCCACGTAGGCGGCGGCGCCCGGCAACGCGATCAGGTCGGCGCCGGTGCGCACCAGCGTCTCGGCGGGAATCGCCAGCTCCCAGCCGTCCACGGTGGCGTCGGCCAGCCGGAAATAGGGATGCCAGCCGAAGAAGCACGGTGCCGCGCGGTCGCCCACGTTGCGCATCGCCACGTCCAGCGTGAGGCCGGCGGCATCCAGCGTGAACGTCACCGTCAGGTCGATGGAGTATGGGTAACCCGGCTGCGGGCGGATGGCCTGCGTGGCCAGCGCCACCTGCGCCTGCCGCTCGTCCGCGGCGAGCGCGGCCAGTTCGAACGTGGTGCCGCGCACGAAGCCGTGGCGGCTGGCCCGCGCGTCGCCGGCCACGCCGGGCTGCAGGTCCTGCGGCTGGCCGTCCCAGCTGTAGCGCGCATCGGCGATGCGGCCGGCGAACGGCGCCATGATCGCGAAGCGCGAGCCGGAGTGCGCGACGATCTCGGCGGCATCGCGGTAGCCGTCGGCGTAGTCGTGCCAGGCATCGCCCTCCTTCGCCTCCAGGTTCAGCAGCGCGGCGCCGCAGCGGGCGATGCGCACCCGGCGCCCGGCCACGGCATCCTCCAGATCCACCACGGGCTGGGTGCCCAGCATGGCTTCGGCGGCATGGAAACGCGTCATCGGCAGGCTCCGGTTGAAGGCGGGGAAGGGACCCCGCATGTTAGCCTGATCCATTCCCGCACCCGATGTCCCGCCCACATGAACGCACGCCCAGAAGCCGCTAGCCAGCCGATCCGCCTCGCCGACTACCGGGCGCCCGCCTGGCGGGTGGAACGCGTGGAACTGGACTTCGACCTGGGCATCGACGCGACCGAAGTGAGCGCGAAACTGCTGCTGCGCCGCGACCCCGCGCAGGACGAACCGCTGCGCCTCGACGGCGAGGAACTGGAACTGCTGTCCATCGCGCTGGACGGCCAGCCGTTGCCGGCCTCGGCGTATCGCCACATCCCCGGCGGCCTCGAAGTGGACGGCGCCCGCGACGGCAGCGTGCTGGAGACGCGGGTGCGCCTGCATCCCGCCGCGAACACCGCGCTGGAGGGCCTGTACCTTTCCGGCCCGCGCGAAAGCGGCTTCCTGCTCACGCAGTGCGAGGCGCAGGGCTTCCGCCATATCACCTGGTTCCCGGACCGCCCCGACGTGCAGTCCATCTACACCGTGACCCTGCGCGCCGACCGCGCGCGCTTCCCTGTGCTGCTGGCCGGCGGCAATCCGGACGGCGCCGGCCAGCTCGACGGCGGCCGCCACTGGGCGCGCTTCGCCGACCCGCACCCCAGGCCCAGCTACCTGTTCGCCCTGGTCGCGGGCCGGCTGGAGAAGATCGAGCGCGATTACCGCACCGCCGACGGCCGCGACGTGCAGCTGAAGATCTGGGCCGAGGCCGACGCCATCGGCCGCTGCGACTACGCCATGGACGCGCTGCAGCGCTCGATGCGCTGGGACGAGCAGGCCTACGGCCGCAACTACGACCTCGACGTGTTCCACGTGGTCGCCACCCACGACTTCAACATGGGCGCGATGGAGAACAAGGGGCTCAACATCTTCAACGCGAAGTGCCTGCTCGCCGATCCCGACTCCAGCACCGACGACGAATATCGTCGCGTGGAATCGGTGATCGCGCACGAGTACTTCCACAACTGGAGCGGCAACCGCGTCACCTGCCGCGACTGGTTCCAGCTGAGCCTCAAGGAAGGCTTCACCGTGTTCCGCGACCAGAGCTTCTCGGCCGACATGAACTCGGCCCCGCTGAAGCGCATCGAGGACGTCTCCCTGCTGCGCCGCGCGCAGTTCCCCGAAGACGCCGGCCCGCTGGCGCACCCGGTGCGCCCGGCGGAATACAGCGAGATCAACAATTTCTACACCGCGACCGTGTACGAGAAAGGCGCCGAGCTGGTGCGCATGCTGGCGGGGCGGCTGGGCGCGGCAGGCTTCCGCCGCGGCACCGACCTGTACTTCTCGCGCAACGACGGCCGTGCCGCCACCCTCGAGGATTTCCTCGCCGCGCTGGGCGAGGCCAACGGCATCGACCTCACGCCCTACCTCGCCTGGTACGGCCAGGCGGGAACGCCGCGGCTCAAGGCGCGCGGCGCCTACGACGCCGCGCGCCGCGAATACGTGCTCACGCTGTCGCAGCACACGCCGGCGAGCCACGACCAGCCCCGCAAGCAGCCGCTGCCGATCCCGGTGAAGCTGGCGCTGTTCGGCGCCGATGGCCGCATGCTGCCGCTGCACCTGGACGGCCAGGCGGCCGGCACCGAAGCCGTGGTCGTGCTCGACGAGACCGAGCAGGACTTCGTGTTCCGCGACGTGGCCGAACACCCGGTGCCCTCGCTGCTGCGCGGCTTCTCTGCGCCGGTCGCCCTGGAATGCGACTACACGCCTGCCGAGCTTGCCCTGCTGCTGACCCACGATCCCGACGGCTTCAACCGCTGGGAAGCCGGCCAGCAACTCGCCCTGCGCGCATACGACGCGCTGCGCGACGGCGCCGGCCCGCGGGCCGTCGACACCTGGCGCGACGCGCTGGCCGGCTTGTTCGACGACGCGCGCCTCGATGCCGCCCTGCTCGCCGACCTGCTCACGCCGCCCGGCGAGATCGAACTGGCCGAACGCGAGTCGACGGTGGACCCTGCGCGCATCCACGCGCTGCGCCAGCAATTGCAGCAGCAGCTGGCCACGCGCATCGGCGGCGCCCGGCTGGAGGCCCGCTACCGGGCGCTTGCGGCGCAGGCCACCGCCGCGCTGGACGCGGCCAGCCAGGCGAGCCGGCGCCTGAAGCAACGCGTGCTGCAGCTGCTGGCGCTGGTCGATCCGGCCGGCGCCAGCGAGCACGCCGCCGTCCAGTACCGCGACGCCCCCGGCATGACCGACCGCCTGGGCGCGCTGGCCGTGCTCGCGCTGCACGACGCGACACGCAGCGCCGGGCCGCTGGCGCATTACCGCAGCCGCTACGCGAACGATCCGCTGGCGCTGGACAAGTGGTTCGCGCTGCAGGCGCAGTTGCCTGGCGAGGGCGCACTGGCCCGCGTGCAGGCGCTGGAAGCCGACCCTGCCTTCACCCTGAAGAATCCGAACCGTGCCCGCGCCGTGCTCGGCACGTTCGCCAGCGGCAACCCCACCGGCTTCCACCGCACCGACGGCGCCAGCTACCGCATGTATGCCGAGCGCCTGCTGGCGCTGGACGCGCTGAACCCGCAGATCGCCGCCCGCCTGGCGACCGTGTTCAACGGCTGGCAGCGGCTGGAACCGCAGCGCCGCGAGGCGGCCCGCGCCGCGCTGGCCGGGCTGGCCGGCCGCGACGGCTTGTCGCGCAACCTCACCGAGATCCTGGGCAACATGCTCAAGGCCTGAGCGCCGGCCCGGGTCGGCGGCGCATCAGCCGGGCCGCGAAGCGATTCGTGCTTGGGGCGCCGGGCAGCCGGCGCCGTTGCCACCGGTTCGGTGCACCGCTCCCCGGCGGCGCGCCGAACCCGTCCCGCCGCGGAAGGAGGCATCCTTCCCGGACGGGCTTCAGACCGGCAGGCTGTTCAGCGCGGTGCGCAGCCGCACCATGCGCGACTCCAGCCGCGGCTGCAGCATGGTGCGCTCGTTCTCGTCGCGCTCCTGCAGGGTGTCCATCGCCATCTCGATCCGGCCGATCTCGATCAGCAGGTCGTGGTGCGGGAAGAATTTCTCGAAATCGATGTTGATGCCCATGACGCCACCTCCAGGGTTTTCCGTTTGCAGGAGGGAATGCATGGGCCATGCCAGAGTGTGATATACATCACACGTCCATTCCGGCGGCTCGTCGAAACTGACACGGTGCGTCAGCTGCTGCCATGGATCGGCAGAAAGTTCCGTTTCAGTCACCGCATGTTCACACACAGGCGGCGAATATCGCCCCACGGTCTGGCCGGAAAACGGTCAGGCTCGCCAGATTTCACGGTTTCTGGCGCCCGGCAACACGGTCATCCTGGATTCCCCCTGTTCCTGAGACCGCCGGGCGCCAGATCTAAATCAAGAGACCCCGCACGTATGCGGGGTCTCTTCGTTTCCGGCGGCCGCCAACCCGGCGCGCGCAAAAAATGACGGCGCCCCGAAGGGCGCCGTCCTGCTTCCTTCCACGGCACGCGATCAGGCCCCTGTCCTCCCGATCTCGGCGCGTCGTCCTGCGCGGCCGCTGCCCATGAAAGTGCAGGACGGGTAATGCAGTTTGCATGCCAAGACCCCACGATAGCCCCGCGCAGTACCATGTCCCTCCCGTTTCCGGCCGGTTCGCCACGATGCTCCACCCCACCCGCTACGACGTGATCGTGATCGGCGGCGGCCATGCCGGCACCGAGGCTGCGCTGGCTGCCGCGCGCACCGGTGCGCGCACCCTGCTGCTCACCCACAGCATCGAGACGGTGGGCGCGATGAGCTGCAACCCGGCGATCGGCGGCATCGGCAAGGGTCACCTGGTGAAGGAGATCGATGCGCTGGGCGGCGCCATGGCGCATGCGGCGGACCTGGCCGGCATCCAGTGGCGCACCCTGAACGCCTCCAAGGGCCCGGCCGTGCGCGCCACCCGCTGCCAGGCCGACCGCGCGCTGTACCGCGCCGCGATCCGCCGCATCGTGGAAGGCCAGCCGAACCTGGACCTGTTCCAGCAGGCGGTGGACGACCTGATCCTGGAAGGCGGCCGTGCCGTCGGCGTGGTGACGCAAATGGGCGTTTCCTTCCGCGCCGGGTCCATCGTGCTCACGGCGGGCACTTTTCTCGCCGGCAAGATCCACATCGGCCCGGCCCAGTACGCCGGCGGCCGCGCGGGCGACCCGCCGGCCAGCGCCCTGGCGCAGAAGCTGCGCGAGCTGCCGCTGGCGGCGGACCGCCTGAAGACCGGCACCCCGCCGCGCATCGACCGCCGCAGCATCGACTTCGACGGCCTGGAGGAACAGCACGGCGACGATCCGGCCCCCGTGTTCTCCTTCCTGGGTTCGCGCGACGAACACCCGCGCCAGGTCAGCTGCTGGATCACCCACACCACCGAGCGCACCCACGAGCTGATCCGCGGCGCGCTGGACCGCTCGCCGCTCTACACCGGCCAGATCGAGGGCGTGGGCCCGCGCTACTGCCCGTCCATCGAGGACAAGGTGGTGCGCTTCGCCGAAAAGGCCTCGCACCAGATCTTCATCGAGCCGGAAGGCCTGGAAACGTTCGAGATCTACCCCAACGGCATCTCCACCTCGCTGCCGTTCGACGTGCAGCTCGCGCTGGTGCACTCGATCAAGGGCTTCGAGCGAGCGCACATCACCCGCCCCGGCTACGCCATCGAATACGACTACTTCGACCCGCGCGGGCTCAACCCGTGGCTGGAGACGAAGGCGATCCCGGGCCTGTATTTCGCCGGCCAGATCAACGGCACCACCGGCTACGAGGAGGCCGGCGCGCAAGGCCTGATCGCCGGCCTCAACGCGGCGCGCGGCGCGCGCGGCGAGGCGCCGTGGTACCCGCGCCGGGACGAGGCCTACCTCGGCGTGCTGATCGACGACCTGACCAGCAACGGCACCATCGAGCCCTACCGCATGTTCACCTCGCGCGCCGAGTACCGGCTGCACCTGCGCGAGGACAACGCCGACCTGCGCCTCACCGAGAAGGGTTTCGAGCTGGGCGTGGTGCCGCAGCCGCGCTTCGACGCGCTGCGCGCAAAGCGCGCCGCGGTGGAACGCGAGCTGCAGCGCCTGGCCGCCGTGTGGGCCGCGCCGAACAATGCCCTGGGCGCGGCCGTCGAACGCCGGCTCGGCATCACGCTGAGCCGCGAGACCAGCGCGCTGGACCTGCTGCGCCGGCCGGAACTGGATTACGCACGGCTCACCGCGGTGGAAGGCCTGGGCCCGGCGGTGGAACACGAGTCCGTGGCCGCCCAGGTCGAGGTGCAGACCAAGTACGCGGGCTACCTGGAACGCCAGCACGAGGAGATCGCCCGGCAGCGCCGCCACGAGCAGACCGCGATCCCCGCCGGCTTCGACTACGACACGGTGCGCGGCCTCTCCGCCGAGGTGCTGCTGAAGCTCAAGCGCACCCAGCCGGCCACCCTCGGCCAGGCCGCCCGCATCAGCGGCGTCACCCCAGCCGCGATCTCGCTGCTGCTGGTGCACCTCAGGCGCCACGCCGCCTGACGGCGCATGCCATCCGGCACTCTCCATCGCACGCGCGCATGGCATCATGCGCCCATTCACCAGCGCGAGGAGTGGGGACGATGGAAATCTGGATCGGACGGAACGGCGAACGCCATGGCCCGTACAAGGAAGAGGACGTGCGGCAATGGCTGCGCAGCGGCCAGGTGAGCAGCAGCGATCTGGCATGGCACGAGGGCCTCGCCGACTGGCAGCCGCTGTCGGCCCTGTTCCCCGACGAAGCGCCGGGCGCCGCCCCGGCTGCCGCTGCCGCTTCCGCTGCCGCACCCGGCAACCCCTATTCGGCGCCGGCCGCGCCCACGCTGGACCTGCCGCAGACCACCGCAGCGGCGCTGGAAGACCACGCCGGTTTCTGGAAGCGCGTGGCGGCCTACATCATCGACGCCATCATCCTGTGGATTCCGCAGATGCTGGTCGAGTCGGTCACCGGCGCCAGCGCCGCGAAGCAGGCCATGAACGATGCGGCCAAGAGCGCCGCGGGCGACATGCAGCTCATCCACCAGGCGCAGATGCACTACTTCGCCGCCGCGTGGCCGGCCATGCTGATCGGCTTCGCGATCGCCGTGCTGTACTTCGCGATCTGCGAAAGCTCGGCCTGGCAGGGCACGGTGGGCAAGCTGGCGCTCGGCATCCGGGTCACCGACCTGGAAGGCCGCCGGATCAGCCTGGGCCGCGCCTTCGGCCGCTACTTCGCCAAGCTGCTCAGCGCCATCATCCTCGGCATCGGCTTCCTGATGGTCGCGTTCACCCAGCGCAAGCAAGGCCTGCACGACATGATCGTGGGCACCCTGGTGCTGAACGGACGCGCCAGCGAGTTCAAGGGCGCATCCACGAAGTCCGGCGCCGGCAAGGGCTCGTTCAGCGCCTGATTCCGGACGGCTTGCAAGCACGGCGCCGGAAGCGATTCCGGCGCCGTTTTCTTTGCGGAAGCCGTCCACGGCCGCCACACCATCGACGCCGCCGCTGGCGCGATATCGACATCGCTCCGGGCGACTTCCCGGAGTGCCGGCGGCCGCTTGCTATCATCGCCGGTTCGTACACCCGAAGGACACGCTTCACCCCATGCCCAGCATCGAACAACGCATTGCCCAGGACATCGCCGCCAAGACCGAACAGGTGCGCGCGGCGGTCGATCTGCTCGACGGCGGCGCCACCGTGCCGTTCATCGCGCGCTACCGCAAGGAAGTCACCGGCGGCCTCGACGACACCCAGCTGCGCACGCTGGAAGAGCGCCTGCGCTACCTGCGCGAACTGGAAGAACGCCGCGAGGCGATCCTCGCCAGCGTCGAGGAACAGGGCAAGCTGAGCGACGAGCTGAAGAACGACATCCTCGCCGCCGACACCAAGGCGCGCCTGGAAGACCTCTACCTGCCGTACAAGCCCAAGCGCCGCACCAAGGCGCAGATCGCCCGCGAGGCGGGGCTGGAGCCGCTGGCCACCGGCCTGCGCGAAGATCCCGCGCAGTCGCCCGAAGCCGTTGCCGAACGCTACGTGGATGCCGACAAGGGCGTGCCCGACGTGCGCGCCGCGCTGGACGGCGCCCGCGCGATCCTGATGGAGTCCATCGCCGAGGACGCCCACCTCGTGGGCGAGCTGCGCGACTGGCTGTGGGACAAGGGACAGATCCGCGCCAGGGTGGTGGAAGGCAAGGAGAACGAGGGTGCGAAATTCCGCGACTACTTCGACCACGTCGAAGCGATCGGCAAGATTCCCTCGCACCGCCTGCTGGCCCTGATGCGCGCACGCAACGAAGGCGTGATCGAACTCGACCTGCAGCCCGCGCTGGACGCCGAGCAGGGCCATCTCGAAGGCGAGGGCCGCGTGGCCGCGCACGCCGGCATCCACGACCGCGGCCGCGCCGCCGATACCTGGCTGCGCGAGACCGTGCGCCTCACCTGGCGCGTGAAGCTGCACCTGCACCTCACGCTGGACCTGTTCGGCCGCGTGCGCGAAGGCGCCGAGGACGAGGCGATCCGCGTGTTCGGCGACAACCTCAAGGACCTGATGCTGGCCGCGCCGGCCGGCGCCAAGACCGTGATGGGCCTGGACCCCGGCATCCGCACCGGCTGCAAGGTCGCGGTGGTCGACGCCACCGGCAAGCTGCTCGCCACCGACACCATCTATCCGCTCGAACCGCGCCGGCAGTGGAACGAATCGCTGGCCGCACTGGCGCGGCTGTGCCAGAAGCACGGCGTGGACCTGATCGCGATCGGCAACGGCACCGCCTCGCGCGAGACCGACAAGCTGGCCGGCGAACTGATCAAGGGCCTCGCCAAGAGCCACCCCGAACACAAGCTGTCGAAGGTCGTGGTGAGCGAGGCCGGCGCCTCGGTGTACTCCGCCTCGGAAACCGCGGCCAGGGAATTCCCCGAGCTGGACGTGAGCCTGCGCGGCGCCGTTTCCATCGCGCGCCGCCTGCAGGACCCGCTGGCCGAACTGGTGAAGATCGAGCCCAAGGCGATCGGCGTGGGCCAGTACCAGCACGACGTGAACCAGGTGAAGCTGGCGCGCGCGCTGGACGCCCGGGTCGAGGACTGCGTGAACGCCGTGGGCGTGGACGTGAACACCGCTTCCGCCGCCCTGCTGTCGCGCGTGGCCGGCCTGTCCGCCAGCGTGGCCGAGAACGTGGTGAAGCACCGCGACGCCCACGGCCCGTTCGCCAACCGCAAGGCGCTGCTCAAGGTGCCGCGCCTCGGCGACAAGGCGTTCGAGCAGTGCGCCGGCTTCCTGCGCGTGCCGAGCGGCGACAACCCGCTGGACGTCAGCGCCGTGCACCCGGAAGCCTATCCCGTGGTGGAGCGCATCATCGCCCAGTGCGGCCGCGAGGTGCGCAACCTCATCGGCGACACGAGCTTCCTGCGCGGCCTCAAGCCCGAGCAGTACACCGACGAGAAGTTCGGCGTGCCCACCGTGCGCGACATCCTCAAGGAGCTGGAAAAACCCGGCCGCGATCCGCGTCCCGAGTTCGTCGCGCCCAGCTTCGCCGAGGGCGTGGAGGACGTGAAGGACCTGCGCCCCGGCATGATCCTCGAAGGCCGCGTCACCAATGTCGCCGCGTTCGGCGCCTTCGTGGACATCGGCGTGCACCAGGACGGCCTCGTCCACGTCTCCGCACTCTCGCACACCTTCGTGAAGGACCCGCGCGACGCGGTGAAGGCCGGCGACATCGTCAAGGTCAAGGTGATGGAGGTGGACCTGCCGCGCCAGCGCATCGGCCTGTCGATGCGCCTCGACGACGAGCCGGGCCAGGCCCGCGGCAAGCCGGCCGGCGGCGACGGCCGCCCGGGCCAGCGCGACGGCCGCGGTCCGCGCCCCGGCGGCGCGCCCAAGCCGGCACCCGCCCCGGCCAACAGCGCCTTCGCCGACGCGCTGGCCCGCGCGATCAAGCGCTGAATTGCCGGCACCCGGACCGCATGCCGCGGCGATGCGCTGCAGCATGCGGTTCCGTATGGATTGCCGTACCGTAACGTCCATCTAACAAGGCCATCCCGGTCGAGGGGAGTACTTCCATGCTTCGTACCCGCCATCTGGTCGGCGCCATCGCCACCGCCCTGCTGTTCAGCACGGCCGCCAGCGCCACCGACTTCAGCAAGGTCGTCGTGTTCGGCGACAGCCTGAGCGATGCCGGCAACCTGTCGCTTTCGCCTCCGATCAATTCGTCGGTGCCGCTGCGCTTCACCACCAACCCGGGCAAGACCGCCGCGGAGCTGGTTGCGGCCGGGCTGGGCAATCCCGTCCAGGCCTCGCTGCTGGGCGGCACCGATTACGCGTTCGGCGGCGCCGGCGTGGTGCAGGGCGTCGCGCCCGTGCCGACGCTGCCGCAGCAGTTGCAGATGTACCTGGCGGCGAACGGCGGCCATGCGGACGCGCACGCGCTGTACCAGGTCTGGGGCGGCGCCAACGACATCTTCTACCTGACCGGCACCAGTACCGATGCCAACGTGCTCGCCGCCGGCACGGTGAACGCCGCCAGGACCGAACTCGGCCTGCTGGGCCAGATGCAGGCCAGCGGCGCGAAGTACGTGGTGGTCTACAACCTGCCGAACATCGGCGCCACGCCCGAGGCCCTGGCCGGCGGCGCGGCCGCGTCGGCGGGCGCCACCCAGTTGTCGGTGCTGTTCAACAGCACCTTGAACGCAGGCCTGGGCCAGCTCAGCGGCCAGGGGCTCAACGTGATCCCGGTGAACACCTACGGCCTGATCAACGAGGTGATCGCCAACCCCTCGGCCTACGGCTTCAGCAATGTCACCGCGCCGGCCTGCGGCGCCGGCGCCAGCTCGGTGCTGTGCGGCCCGCAGGGTGCCGGCCTGCCGTTCTCCTACGCGCCGGGCACCGACCAGAGCTACCTGTTCGCCGACGGCGTGCATCCCACCACCGCGGCGCACGCGATGCTGGCGCAGATCGTGTTGTCCGAACTCGCTGCACCGGGCCAGATCTCGCTGCTGGGCGAAGCGCCGCTGGCCAACAGCACCGCCCAGACCCGCGCGATCCGCAATGAAATGCTGGCCGACGGCAACGGCAGCCCCACGCGCGTATTCGTCAACGTGGACTACGCGCGCCAGAGCTTCGACGCCCAGGGCAGCACGCCCAAGACCACCAGCGACAACGTCAACCTCACGCTGGGCGTGGATGTGGCCGTCAACGACAACCTCTCGGCCGGCGTGGCCCTGGGCGTGGGCCAGAACAACGCCGACTTCAGCGGCGGTGGCGGCTACAAGCTGCAGGACGTGAGCGGCCTGGGTTACGTCACCTGGCACCAGGGCGGCGGCTATGTCGGCGGCTACGCGAACTTCGGCCAGTCCAGCTTCAGCGACATCGACCGCCGCATCGCGATCGGCACCGCCACGCGCAGCGAAAGCGGCAAGGCCGATGGTTCGCACCTGGGCGCCGGCCTCACCGGCGGCTGGTGGTTCGACCTGGGCAGCATGCGCACCGGTCCGTTCGCGAACGTGGAATGGCAGACGGTCAAGATCAACGGCTACAACGAGGACGGCAACGACAGCACCGCGATGTGGTTCGGCCGCCAGCAACGCAACGCCCTGGTCGGCACGCTGGGCTGGCGCGTGCAGGGCCACTGGCAGGCCGGCGGCACCACACTGGCGCCGTACGCCGAGATCGCCTGGAACCACGACGGCAAGGCGGATGCGCGCAACATCACCGCCGGCCTCAACAGCATGAACGGCAGTTTCGCGCTGACCGGCTACGTGCCCGACAAGACCTGGGGCACCGCCGACCTGGGCCTGTCCGCGCAGTTCAACCCGCGTCTCAGCGGCTGGGTGGGCTACAGCGGCCGCTTCAGCGACAACAGCCAGAAGTACAACAGCGTCAACCTGGGCATGAAGTACGCCTTCTGAGCACCACGGCCACGGACGGCCGCGCGCGACGGCAAAGAAGAAGGCCGGCAATGCCGGCCTTCTTCGCGAACCCTGCCGTGTGAAGCGGCTTACTTCTTCTTGTTGCCGCCGGCCATGTTGTAGATGCTCGCCGCCTGCTGGCGCAGGCTGTTGGCCTCGTCGGAGTTCAGGTCGCCGGCCTTGTCGCCCGTCTGCTGCTCGTGCAGCACCACCATGCCGTTCTCGGTCCAGCTGGCGCGATCGGTCGAGCTGGGCTTGGCGTCCTTGTTCGCCTTCTTCTGCTGCACGGCCACCCACGGCGCGCCGTTCCTGTAGGCGAAGTCGGTGCTGGTGAAGCCCTTGTCGCCGTAGTCCACCAGCTCGCGGATCACCTTGGTCTCGCCGTTCTGGCGGAACACCTGCCAGCCGCGCGAGGCGTTCGGATCCAGCTTGGTGCCGCTGCTCACCTTCATGCCGCCGATCTGCTTGATCAGCGCGTTGAAGTCGGCCAAGTCCTTCTCGGCCGGGGTCTGTTCGGCCACCAGCTCGATCGTGGCCTGGTTCTTGTTGCCGCCGGTGAGTACCGGCGCCTGCATCGGCATGGAGTAGTGGCGCGCGCCGTCGGTGAGGATGGCCTTCACCACGTACACGTCGTTGGTCTTGATGTCGCCGGGCTTGAAGTCCAGCTGGAACGAATACGGGAACGTGGCGCCGGAGGCCACCGTCTTGCTGGCCAACGGCGGGGAGCCGGCCGCGGACGGCGACACGTCCACCAGGTTGATCACCAGCTGCGCATTGGGCGACGGCTGTATCGTTCCGCGCACCGAGATGGTGCCGCTCACGGAACCGGCGGCGGCGGCCGCACTCGAACTGGCGCCAGCGGCGCCGTTCTCCGTCTGCGACGACGTCGACGGACCGCAACCGGCCATGGCCAGCACGGCCAGCGACATCACCGACAAAACCATCTTGCGCATGGGAGTAAGCCTCTAACGAAGGGGGTGGGACACGGAAACCGGGCGCCTGCAAGCACCGCGGTTTCGTCGCGGGGGAAATCCCGAGCATAGCCCAAAAAGCATGCCAAGACGCAAGTCAAGCCGGTTTCACGGGCGATTTTGCGTGAACACATGCGAAACGACCATATGCAAGTGTCAACCGGAACTTCTTGGGGGCGTTTATGATTTTCCCGAACAAGAAGATTTCGCCGTTGGACCCCGGGAACGGCCCGCGGGCGCTGGAGTTTCTCCGCCACACCGCAAAAGATTGCTTCAATATCATCGCTTTCTCTTCACGTTAGCCATGATCGTGAAAGATTGCGGCACTCCCATGCCAGCACGGTCCACCGCCATGAATACGCAGAAACTTCCTCACGATTCGCTTCAATCCACGTTCGCCGATCGCATCAAGCTGCTTATCCAGCGCGTGGGCAGCGCCACGGAAATCGCACGTATGTGCGGCTTCTCCGAGGGCGTGGTGCGCAGTTGGCGCGACGGTCATACCGACCCCTCGCGCGCGCGCTGCGTCACCCTGGCACGCACGTTGGGCATCTCGCTGGTCTGGTTGGTGGCCGGCGAAGGCGCCCTGCAGGTCGACCCGTCCACCACGTCCTCGGACGATGCGCAGTACAGCTCCGAAACCACGTCGCCGCAGCGGGCGCGTGGCCGCATCGGCCATGCCCATGGCGTGGCCACGACCACGGACGGCTCGGTCGACCCGCGCCGGCTGAACACCGCCATGCAGATCCTGCAATCGGAGCTGGAGCTGGCGAACAGCCCGCTGTCGCTCGCCGAAAACACCGACATGCTCACCAGCCTCTATGAGATCCTGGGCACCGACGGCTCCAGCGTGGATGCGTCCGCCATGCTGAAGTTCAACCGCCAGCTGGCCGAGCGCATCCGCCACGCCACCTCCTACAAGGTGGCCTGAACCCGTCAAACGGGGCTTGCGCCAGGACGGCGCCGACGCGCGGCGATCCGGAAGGATCGCCGCGTTTTTCGTGCCGGATCAGTCGCGCAGCAAGGCGATGTCGGCCACCGCGCCGAACGCGGCCTTGAGCCGGCCCAGCAGGGCGAGCCGGTTGCGGCGCACCGCCGGGTCCTCGGCATTCACCAGCACCTGCTCGAAGAACGCATCGACCGGCACCTGCAGCTGGGCCAGCCGTTTCAGCACGCTGGCGTAATCGCCGGAGCGCAACGCCGCGGACGTCTCCCGGTCGGCCGCCTCGAGCGCGCCTGCCAGGGCGGCTTCCGCCTTGCCCTCGAAATGCGCGGGATCCACGGCCTGGTCCGGCAGCGGCGCGCCGGTTTCCTCGGCCTGCTTGCGCAGGATGTTCGCCACGCGCTTGTTCGCGGCCGCGAGACTGGCCGCTTCCGGCAGGCGGCCGAATTCGACCACGGCGTGCAGGCGGCGGTCGAAGTCCGGCAGCGTGACGGGCTGCACCGCGAGCACGGCCTCGTAGGCGGCGGCGGGGCAGCCTTGTTCCGCGTAGTAGCCGCGCAGGCGATCCAGCACGAAATCGACCAGCTCCACCCCCAGCGCAGCGCGCCGCTGGCCGATGTCGATCGCGGGTTTCCTGCCATCCTTGCCGGGCTTCACGCCCGCCGCGAAGGCGGCCTCGGGCAGCAGTTCCAGCGCCTCGGCGAAGGCGGCACGCAAGTCCAGTTCCAGTTTCCCTTCGATCAGGGTGCGGCCCAGGCCGAGTGCGGCACGGCGCAGGGCGAACGGGTCCTTGTTGCCGCCGGGCTTCATGCCCACGGCGAAGATGCCGGCCAGCGTGTCCAGGCGCTCGGCCACGGCCAGCACCTGGCCGACCCGGTCCGCGGCGATGCCGTCGCGGGCGAAGCGCGGCTGGTAGTAGCTGTCCAGCGCCACGGCCACTTCGACCGGCTCGCCGTCGTGAGTGGCGTAGTAGCGCCCCATCACGCCCTGCAGCTCGGGAAACTCGCCCACCATGCGGGTAAGCAGGTCGCACTTGCTCAGGGAGGCCGCCCGCGTGGCTGCACCCGCATCGACGCCGACGCGATTGGCGACGACGCGCGCCAGCTCGGCCACGCGCACGCTCTTGTCCCACAGGCTGCCCAGCGCCTGCTGGTAGGTGACGTTCCTGAGCTGCTCCTGGTAGCCCGCCAGCGGCGTCTTCAGGTCCTCGTCCCAGAAGAATTTCGCGTCGGCGAAGCGCGGGCGGATCACCCGCTCGTAGCCCTTGCGGATCTCGGCAGGCTGCTTCGAGTCGATGTTCGCGACGCCGATGAAATGCTCGGTGAGCCGGCCGTCCGCGTCGAATATCGGCACGAACTTCTGGTTCGTCTCCATGGTGGTGACCAGCGCTTCCTGCGGCACCGCAAGAAACCCGCGCTCGAAGCTGCAGGCGATGGCCACCGGCCATTCGGCGAGGTTCGCGATCTCGTCCAGCAGTGCCTCGTCCAGCCGCGGCACGCCGCCGGTTTCCTGCGCCGCACGGGCCACTTCGTCGCGCACGCGCTGGCGGCGTTCGGCCGGGTCGGCCAGCACCTTCGCGCTGCGCATCGCGTCCAGCCAACCGTCGGCGTCGGCCACGTGCACCGGCTGCGGATGCATGAAGCGATGGCCGCGCGACTGGCGTCCGCTGCGCAGGCCCAGCACCTCGCCGTCGATGACGTCGGCGCCATGCAGCATCACCAGCCAGTGCACGGGACGCACGAACGCGTAGTCGTGATCGGCCCAGCGCATCGGGCGCGGTATCGGCAGGCCCTTCAGCGCCTCGTCCACGATTTCGGGCAGCAGCGCGGCCAGCGTCTGGCCCGGCTTCACCGCGCGGAACACGTACCACGCGCCCTTGTCGGTTTCGAGCTTTTCCAGCTGCTCCACGGCAACGCCGCAGGATTGCGCGAAGCCGAGCAACGCCTTGCCGGGCTTGCCTTCGGCATCCAGCGCCGCGTTCGCCGCCGGGCCGCGCCGTTCGACGGATTGCTCCGGCTGCATGGCGGCGACGCGCGGCACGTGCACGGCCAGACGGCGGGGCGAGCACCAGGCCTGCGCCTCGTCCAGCGCGGCCTCGATACCGCGCTTGGCCAGCCCATCGCAGATGCCATGCAGGAAGGCGGCGGACAATTCGTCGAGCGCCTTCGGCGGCAGTTCCTCGGTGCCCAGTTCGATCAGCAGGGACTTGGCGGCGCTCATGCGGCCTGCTCCTTTGCGTTTTTCTTCAGGCCCGGGAAGCCGAGCTTCTCGCGCTGCGCCACATAGGTCTCCGCCACGCTGCGCGCCATCGTGCGCACGCGCAGGATGTAGCGCTGCCGTTCGGTGACGCTGATCGCGCGGCGCGCGTCCAGCAGGTTGAAGGTATGGCTGGCCTTCATCACCTGCTCGTAGGCCGGCAGCGGCAGGTTGGCCGCGATCAGCTGGTTCGCGGTGGCCTCGCACACGTCGAACCAGCGCAGCAGTTCCGCCACGTTCGCGTGCTCGAAGTTGTAGGTGCTCTGCTCGACCTCGTTCTGGTGGAACACGTCGCCGTAGGTGACGGTGCCGTGCGGGCCTTCGGTCCATACCAGGTCGTAGACGTTGTCCACGTTCTGCAGGTACATCGCCAGCCGTTCCAGGCCGTAGGTGATCTCGCCGGTCACCGGCCGGCACTCCAGCCCGCCGGCCTGCTGGAAGTAGGTGAACTGGGTGACTTCCATGCCGTTGAGCCAGACCTCCCAGCCCAGGCCCCAGGCGCCGAGCGTGGGCGATTCCCAGTTGTCCTCGACGAAGCGCAGGTCGTGCACCAGCGGATCGAGGCCCAGCTCCTTCAGCGAGCCGATGTACAGCTCCAGGATGTTCTCCGGGTTCGGCTTCATCACCACCTGGTACTGGTAATAGTGCTGCAGGCGGTTCGGGTTCTCGCCGTAGCGGCCGTCGGTGGGGCGGCGCGAAGGCTGCACGTAGGCCGCGGCCCAGGGCTCCGGCCCCAGCGAGCGCAGGAAGGTGGCGGGATGGAACGTGCCGGCCCCGACCTCGGTGTCGAGCGGCTGCAGCAGCACGCAACCCTGGCTGCCCCAATAGCGGTTGAGGGTCTGGATCACATCCTGGAAGGTACGTGCGGACATGGCTTTCCGTGACCGTGGACAAAGCGCGCTAGTATAGCTGCAGCACGCTTGCGCACCGGCTTTTCACCCTTGCGCCGCGCCGCGGGGGAGTAGTCCGGATGGCCGCATCACCACAAATCGCAAGCCTGCTGGGCCGGCGCGGCCGGCTGGAGCTGGACGAGCTGCTCGCCGCGCTGGTGGTCGACGGCTACGTCGGCGCCGAGGACGCGAAGCAGGTGCGCATGGGCTCCCGCTCCGGCCGCAGCGCGGTGGAGCTGCATCCGCTGGTGCTGATCGCGAACGCGAAGCTGCCCAGCCAGCGCGATCCGGGACGCCCGCTGAGCCTGGAGGCGCTGGTCGAATGGCTGGCCGGCCACGCCGGCCTGCCCTACCTCAAGATCGACCCGATGAAGGTCAACGTGGCCGCGGTCACCCAGGTGGTGAGCCACGCCTACGCGCAGCGGCACCGCATCCTGCCGGTGGCGGCGGCCACCGGCGAGGTGACGTTCGCCACCGCCGAGCCGTTCGACGCGGCCTGGGCCAGCGACCTTGCGCACATGCTGCGCCGGGACGTGCACCGCGTGGTGTCCAGCCCCATCGACATCAACCGCTACCTGCAGGAGTTCTACGGCGTCCAGCGCTCGATCCAGCTGGCGCAGGACGCGAAGGCGAACGGCGGCTACGACGCGTCGGCGATCCTCAACTTCGAACAACTGGTGGAGCTGGGCAAGAGCGGCGAGGTCGGCGCCGACGACCGCCACGTGGTGCACATCGTCGACTGGCTGCTGCAGTATGCGTTCGAGCAGCGCGCCTCGGACATCCACCTCGAACCGCGCCGCGAAACCGGGCAGATGCGCTTCCGCATCGACGGCGTGATGCACAAGGTGTTCGAGTTGCCGCCGCCGGTGATGAGCGCGGTGACCGCGCGCATCAAGATCCTCGCCCGCATGGACGTGGCCGAGAAGCGTCGCCCGCAGGACGGCCGCATCAAGACCCGTTCCAGCACCGGGCGCGAAGTGGAACTGCGCGTCTCCAGCATGCCCACCGCGTTCGGCGAGAAGATGGTGCTGCGCATCTTCGATCCCGACCTGGTGGTGAAGGACTTCGCCCAGCTCGGCTTCTCCGCGGGCGAGACCGCGCAGTGGCGGCACATGGTCGAACGGCCGCACGGCATCGTGCTGGTGACCGGCCCCACCGGCTCGGGCAAGACCACCACGCTGTACTCCACGCTCAAGCACCTGGCCACGCCGGCGATGAACGTGTGCACGGTGGAAGACCCCATCGAGATGGTCTCGCCCGAGTTCAACCAGATGCAGGTGCAGACCTCGATCGACCTGGACTTCGCCGCCGGCGTGCGCACCCTGCTGCGCCAGGACCCGGACATCATCATGGTGGGCGAGATCCGCGACCTGGAAACCGCGCAGATGGCGGTGCAGGCCTCGCTCACCGGCCACCTGGTGCTCTCCACCCTGCATACCAACGACGCGCCCAGCGCGGTGACCCGACTGCTCGACCTCGGCGTGCCGCACTACCTGATCCAGTCCACGCTCACCGGCGTGGTGGCGCAGCGGCTGGTGCGCACGCTGTGCCCCTACTGCAAACGCGAAGCCGCGCAGGACCCGCACGAATGGGCGGCGCTCACCCACGGCTGGCCGCTGCCCGTGCCGGACACGGTGTGCGCGCCGGTCGGTTGCCTGGAATGCCGCAACACCGGCTTCATGGGCCGCACCGGCATCTACGAGATGATGCCGGTCTCGCCGCGGCTGCGCGGGCTGATCGCGGCGCAACTGGAGCTGGGCAACTTCGGCCAGGCCGCGCTGTCCGAGGGCATGCGCCCGCTGCGCATTTCCGCCGCCGAGCAGGTGGCGCGCGGACTCACCACGGTGCAGGAGGTGCTCGCCGTGCTGCCGCCGATCGAGGCACCCGACGACCCCACTCCACCCCAGTCATCCGGCAAGGCATGAAACCCGTCCTGATCATCCGCACCGGCCGCGCGCCCGACCCCATCCGTGGCCGCCACGGCGATTTCCCGCACTGGTTCCGCCTGGGCGCGCAACTGGCGCCGCAACGCCTGCAGGTGGTGGACGTGGAGGCGGGCGAAGCGCTGCCCGCGATCGGGGGGATCGCCGGCGCCATCATCACCGGCTCGGCGGCGATGGTCACCGCCCGCGCCGCCTGGAGCGAGCGCACCGCCGGCTGGATCCGCGACGCGATGGATGCGGAGCTGCCGATGTTCGGCGTCTGCTTCGGCCACCAGTTGATGGCGCAGGCGCTGGGCGGCCGCGTGGACTACCTGCCGGGCGGCCGCGAGATCGGCACGCAGCCGATCGAGAAACTGGCTGCCGCCGCGCAGGATCCGCTGGCCGCGCGCTTGCCGGCGCGTTTCCGCGCCCACACCACGCACGAGCAGAGCGTGCTGGAGCCGCCGCCGGGGGCGATCGTGCTGGCGCGCTCGGAACGCGACCCGCACCAGCTGCTGCGCTACGGCCCGCGGGCGCTCAGCTCGCAGTTCCATCCCGAATTCAGCGCCGACGTGATGCGCGCCTACATCCACCGCAAGCGCGCCGACATGCAGCGCGAGGGCAGCGACCCGCAGCGCAGTTTCCGCGAGGTCGCGGCCACCCCGGTCGCGCGCGGCGTGCTGCACGGCTTCGCGCACCACCACGGGCTGTCGCACGGCGGTCGCCACCGCTGAGCGTCACTGGCGCAGGCGTCGCGCGATCGCGTGGCGCGAGAACAGCGCGAACACCAGTCCGAACACGAAGCCGCCGATGTGCGCCCACCACACGTAGGCGCCGTAGCTGGGGCCGGCGTAGCTGAAGAGCAGCTGCAGCAGCACCCAGATGCCGATCAGCAGGAAGGCCGGCACGCGCACGAACTCCAGGTACAACCCCAGCGGCAGCACCAGGCCCAGCCGGGCGCGCGGGAACAGCGCCACGTAGGTGCCGACCACCGCCGACACCGCGCCGCTGCAGCCGATGATGGGCAGGCGCACGCCGGCCAGCGACAACGCGCCGATCAGGTTCGCCACGATGCCGCCCGCCACGAACAGCAGCAGGAAGCGCAGCGAGCCCAGCGCGCGTTCGCCCGGCAGGCCGAAGATCACCAGGAACAGCAGGTTGCTCAGCAGATGCAGCCAGGTGACGTGGATGAACAGCGCGGTGGACAGGCGCAGCAGCGACGGGTCGGTCAGTTGCGGCCACAGCGGCTCGTGCGGATTGAAGATGTTCGCCGGCACCGTGCCCCAGTCCAGCAGCACCGCGAGCCGTTGCGGCAGCGGCAGCAGCGCCAGCCACACGAAGCACAGCACGCAAACGCTGACAATGAGCACGGTGGCCCAGTGCCATTGGCGGCGTCGGCGTGTCTCGACGTGTACGAACATGTGTACTCCGCGGCCGCTGCCGGCGGCAGCCTGCCCGATGATAGGCGATCGTCGCCCCGCGTCGCGGCGGCGATCGCCGCAACCGGGCTCCGCGCCGTGACGCCGGTCCCGGAAAAGCAAACGCCCTCACCGGGATCGGTGAGGGCGTTCGAGGGATAAAGCCCCTGGCGGTGACCTACTCTTGCATGCGAGGTGCACACTACCATCGGCGCGGCTGCGTTTCACTTCCGAGTTCGGGATGGGATCGGGTGGGACCACAGCGCTATGGCCGCCAGGGAAGGGGTTGAAGCAGCGCGAGTGCGCCAGCTTCAGTTCATTGGCAAACGAGTGACAAGCGTCCGGGAACGATCGATCCGGCACGTGGGTGTGAGGCCACTTGGGGTTATATGGTCAAGCCTCACGGCTCATTAGTACGCGTAAGCTCAATGCATTGCTGCACTTCCACATCGCGCCTATCAACCACCTGGTCTAGATGGTGCC
>Ga0209963_1000444_pt1 | contig 66348 bp, 68 predicted proteins | sample ThiBio_1000_biof_2_FD_183957 | JGI IMG/M metagenome (GOLD analysis project Ga0209963, IMG submission 183957) | Wastewater bioreactor microbial communities from Cape Town, South Africa - Thiocy_cont_1000_biof (SPAdes) | ecosystem: Engineered > Bioreactor > Thiocyanate-remediating >...
TCGCATCCAGCGGATGCCCTTCTGTGTGAGATCGATGTGACCGTCGCAAGCCACATCTTCCCAGCTCAGGGGGGTATTCGTGTGCTACGACCCACTTTCACCAGCGACTATCGGCGGTGGATCCAGGCTCAGCGGTGGCCGACGACCGCACGCCGCCGCGATCCGGCCGGGGACACCCCTACGAGTGATCCACAAGCCACCGACGGATGACGATCTCGTCGAGCCGGCCGGGCGCTGCCGTCGACGACGCCCGTCCACATGGTCACGGAGGGCGGGTGTGCACCCCAACTGAGCGACACGGCCGGAAGATACGTTCCCGTCTGCGTGACCGCATCTGACGTGCAGTAGCCGGAATCCGAGGTATCGCGCGGCACAACCCGTAGGGGTTAAGCCGAACGAGGGAGTAACTCCACGTACAGTATTCGTCACCCGATAGACGTACGGGGTTTGGTCACGCGCAGATCACCGCGCTACTTTCTTCGTGGCCGGTGGGGCTCCCCGTCATTCACCGGCACTGAATGGATGGGACTTCGGTCGATCCGCACGAAAAGCAAGAAACAACTGTGCTGAAGAAGGCTGGAATCATCGTGGCCGTCGCCGCGCCCGGCGTGCTCGCGGTCGCGCCGCTGGCTTTCGCCGGTGACAAGGGCGACTGGGGCCACGGCCACGACGGCCACGACGGCGCCTCCGCCCCCACCTGCACGTTCGCCAACGCTGCCGACAACAGCGGGAACTCGCAGTCCGCGTCGGGCGTCGCCACCCCGCTGCTGGGCATCCTGGACACCGCGGCCAACGCGAACGCCCCGGTCACCCCGCAGACCAACGCGCCCATCGGTAGCTGCGACAACCTCAGCGACCTGGTCGACGTGAATGCGCACGACAACCTGCAGGACAACAGCGAGACCGTCGACAACAGCAAGGACATCACCAAGTCGAAGTCCATCCTGGACTCGCTCAGCCTCGGCTGAGACCGGCCCATGTCGTCCGGGAACTCCTCCCCCGGACGACCACGGTGAGACAGGGGCCCGGGCCGCGACGGCCCGGGCCCCTGATCCGTCCTGACGCCCTGTCGTGGAAGGAAGTCCCGATGAGCACCCTCGGACCGAACTGCCGTCCTCGGCGCCCACCGAACTGCTCACCACCGTCGCACCCGACCCGTCGCGGCCTCCCGTGCCCGTGGTCTACCAGCCGGTCGACTCGACGGACGGCCTGTTCGGCGTCCGCCGCGGCAGCGTCCCGGCCGTCGCCACCCCCGATCTCCAGGGCCTCCCGGTGGCGGAGCAGCTGCCCGGCCTGGAGGTCGTCGGCATGCCCTCGTCGACGACGACCGCCGGCCGTCCCCGTCCGGCAGCGCGCTGTCGAGCTCGACGACAACGCCCTCCTCTCCGACATGGTGGCCTCGGCCCGGCAGTGCTGAACCGACCACTGCGCTCCCCGCGCGCCTCGACCCGGACCGCCCGAACACCGGCGGCCGGGGTCGAGGCGTGCCCGGATCTGACCGGTGGTGACCAACCGCCCGCTCCCGGGCGAAGATCACCAGAGTGACGCGGCTGGCGGCCGACGTCCGGCGGACCCGAGCTCGGACGCCCGCCGGAGGGAATCACGGGAACGCACAGCGACCGTGTCCGGCACGGACGGGAAAAGGTACGCCACAGTCGGGTGATCGCAGGTGACGGAGTGCAGGAATATGCGAATACCACCCGTTCGAACACCAGGGAAGGACCCTCAAGTGGGCGTAACCGAACGTACAATATCGGCCTCACCCGATAGGGGTATCGCATTTGACCGGCCCCCGGGCTATGAGGCCACCTTTGTCGTGGTCGGCGCGGCTCCCAGTCAGGCGTCGACATGATGGGAATCGGTTTCGGCCGGTCCACATGAGCAAATCTGGAGAAGAACTGTGCTGAAGAAGGCTGGAATCATCGTGGCCGCGGCCGCAGCTGGTCTGTTCGCCGTCGCGCCGCTGCCTCCACCTGCTCGTTCGGCAACGCCGCCGACAACAGCGGGAACGAGCTGTCCGCCGCCGGCGTCATCTCGCCGCTGCTGGGCCCGGTCACGCCGCAGACCAACGCACCCGTCCTGAACTGCAACAACGTCAAGGACGTGCTCGACGTCAACCTGCACGACAACGTGCAGGACAACAGCAAGTCGATCGACAACAGCAGGACCGTCGAGTCCTCGAAGTCGGTCTCCAGCCTGGCTGATCTCTGACGAGACCGGAAGGGCCCGAACCGCGTGCGGTTCGGGCCCTTCTGTCGTTCCGGGTTCAGGAACCGAACCGCCGGTGCCGTGCCGCGTAGTCACGCAGGGCGCGGAGGAAGTCGACCTTGCGGAACTCGGGCCAGTAGGCCTCGCAGAACCAGAACTCCGAGTTCGCCGACTGCCACAGCAGGAACCCCGACAGCCGCTGCTCGCCGGAGGTGCGGATGACGAGGTCGGGATCGGGCTGGCCGGACGTGTACAGGTGGGCCGCGATGTGGTCGACGTCGAGCACCTCGGCCAGTTCCTCGATCGACGTGCCCGACTCGGCGTGCTGGAGCAGCAGCTTGCGCACCGCGTCGGCGATCTCCTGCCGGCCGCCGTAGCCGACGGCCACGTTCAGTTCCAGACCCGGCCTCCCGACCGTGCGCTCGGCCGCGGCGGAGAGCCGGTGGGCCAGCGCCGAGGGCAGCAGATCCAACGCCCCCACGATCCGCAGCCGCCAGCGCGCCGTCGGGCCGCTCAGCTCGTCCACGACGTCCGCGATGATCTGCAGGAGCGGGTCGAGCTCGTCCGCGGGGCGGTTGAGGTTGTCGGTGGAGAGCAGGAAGAGCGTGACGACCTCGACGCCGGCCTCCTCGCACCACCCGAGCAGGTCCGCGATCTTCGCGGCGCCGACGCGATGACCGTCGTTGACGTCGGAGAACCCGGCGTCACGCGCCCATCTACGGTTGCCGTCGAGCATCAGGGCGACGTGCTGCGGCCGCTCCGCAACAGCGGTCAACCGTCGACTGATCCGCCGCTCGTACACCGAGTACAGCAGGTCCCGTACGCCCACGCCGCGACACCCTACGCCGACAGCGGCGGCGCACCGGCCGCGCGTCGCAACCGGCCGTGGCGGGGTTCACCCGCAGGACACCCATCGGCGGTGCGGGGTGCCGTAACCTCGAGTGCGTGACTGCCGGGTCCGTCGACTCCTCCGCCGCAGCTCCGCCGCTGGTCAAGCCACGGATGCGGGGCTGGCTCCACCTCTGGTCGTTCGCCGTGTCGATCGCGTCGTGCGCCACGCTGATCGCGGTGGCCGCCGCCCTCGTCGGCGGTGGCGCGGCACTGGCCGTGTCGGTGTACAGCGCCACGATCCTCGCGCTGTTCGGCACCAGTGCGCTCTACCACCGCCGTACCTGGCGCACCGCCCGGTCGCGGGCGATCATGAAGCGGCTCGACCACTCCATGATCTTCCTGTTCATCGCGGGCACCTACACGCCCGTCGCGGCGCTGGCGATGGATCCGGGCACGGCCCGGTGGGTGCTCATCACCGTGTGGACGGGGGCGTTGGCCGGCGTCGTGCTCAAGACCGCCTGGCCGCACGCCCCCGCGTGGGTCGGCGTGCCCATCTACATCGCGCTGGGCTGGGTGGCGGTCTTCGCCATCCCCGCGATGCTCGCCGGCGGTGGCGTCGCGGCGCTGGTGCTGATCCTCGTCGGAGGCGGCCTCTACACCGTGGGCGCGGTCTTCTACGGCACGAAGTGGCCGAACCCGTGGCCCCGCACCTTCGGGTACCACGAGTTCTTCCACGCGGCCACGGTGCTCGCGGCGATCTGCCACCTCGTCGCGATCTGGCTGATCCTCTTCTAGATCACTCGCCCGTCGGACCCTTGGCGCGCAGCTCGTCGACGCGGGCCATGGCCTCGCGCAGCTCGCCGAGCCACTCGTCGGCGTGCTCGCCGACCAGGCGCACGGCCCACGCGAGCGCGTCGGACCGGGAGCGGGCCACGCCGGAGTCCACCAGCGTGTCCAGCACGATCCGCTCGGGCTGCCGCAGCCGCGTCATCACCGGCACCGACGCCACCGTGAACAGCTCCACGGTCTCGCCCAGCTTCGCGCCCCAGGCCACCTTGCGCCCGTAACGGTGCTCGGCCTGGCGGGCGATCTCGATGCGCTCCTCGCGGGTGGTCTCGCGGAAGCGGGAGATCCGGCCCGACTCGGCCGCCGCGCGGTCGGCGCGTCCGGCCTCGGTGTCGGCGAACTCGCCCTCGAGCGCCGGGAGCTCCCCGACGACGAGCACCTCCTCGCGGTCCACCGTGACCTCCGGCGCCCCGACGAACCAGCCGTCGGGCAGCCGGCCCTGGAACCAGGCCGTGGCGTCGTCGACGTCCGGCAGGTCGGCCTGCTGCCACCCTCCGCGCCCGGGCCCGCGACCTCCGCGTCCACCCGGTCCGTGCCATCCCCTGTGCATGCGTCCCGACATGACGACCTCCGTTGCTCGGCCCCCGTGTTCGGAGCCAGTGATTACGAGATTACACAGCAACGGCGAAAGCGGAGCGCGCTCCGCTCACAGCGAACCCACCACCCCGCGAGTCGGCGGTTCCCAGCCCGCGAGTCGGCGGTTCCCAGCCCGCGAGTCGCCCGGATCGAGGGGCCGACTCGACCCGTCCACGACGCCGTCGGCCACCGCGCGCTGCCGGCTGAGGCACGGAAGACCGCCGACTCGCGCACGCGAAAGTGCCGACTCGCGCACGGGAAAGCGCCGACTCGCGGGTGGGTGCGTCAGGGGTGGAGGAGGGAATGGGCCAGCGCGGCCGTCAGGTCCTCCTCCGTCGTGACCGGGCGGTCACACATGAAGCCGCGGCAGACGTAGGCCGCCGGTCCGCCGTCGACCAGGGGGCGGTCGGCCAGGAGGGGGACGCCGGGAGCGTCCGGGACGCCCCCGACCACCACCGAACCGCCCGGAGCGACCTGACGGGCGTGGGCCAGGAGGGGGCCCGGGTCGCCCGCAACCACCACCTGCAGGGGGCCACGCACCATGGCCTCACCCACCGTCAGCCAGTGGCCGGCGAAGCGCGGGTGCTTCTCCGCCAGCGTCCCGGCGCCGCGGACGGCGGCCTCGGCCGCATCGCGGTAGCGACCGCCGTCCGCCGCCAGCACCGACGCCGTGAGCAGCGCGGACGCCAGCGCCGAGCTGCCGCAGGGCGTCGCGTTGTCGGTGAGCTCGCGGGGACGGTGCAGCAGGGCCTCGGCGTCGTCGGCGGTGTCGTAGAACGCGCCGGGCTCGTCCAGCGCGAAGTGCTCCAGCGCGACGTCGAGCAGCGCGGTGGCGGCGTCGAGCCAGCGCGGCTCGCCGGTGGCCTGGTGCAGGGCGAGCAGGCCGTCGGCGAGGCAGCCGTGGTCGTCCAGGACGGCCGCGGCGGCGCCGACCTGCCCGTCCCGCGACGAGCGCCGCAACCGCCCGTCGACGACGTGCAGGTCGAGCAGCAGGTCGGCGGCCGCGGCCGCCACGGTGACCCACGCCGGCCGCCCGAGCGCCGCACCCGCCTCGGCGAGCGCCTGGATTGCCATCCCGTTCCACGCGGTGACGACCTTGTCGTCGCGGCCGGGCTGGGGCCGGGTGTCGCGGGAGGCCAGCAGAGCCTCACGGATCCGGGCCCAGCGGGCCGGCTCGGACGGGTCGGCCCGCAGCTGCAGCGTGGACGCGCCCTCCTCGAACGTGCCCTCGGGCGTGACGGTCAGCAGCGAGGCCGCCCACGCACCGTCCTGGTCGCCGAGCACCGAGCTCAGCTGCGCCGGCGTCCACGCGTAGGTCAACCCCTCGACGCCGTCGGTGTCGGCGTCCAGCGCGGACGCGAACCCGCCCTCGGGGGTGAGCAGGTCGCGCAGCAGGAACCCGGCGGTCTCCTCGGCCACGCGCCGCGGCAGGTCGTCCCCGGTGAGCCGCGCCAGGTGCGCGTACACCCGCAGCAGCAGCGCGTTGTCGTAGAGCATCTTCTCGAAGTGCGGCACCACCCACCCGGCGTCGACGCTGTAGCGGGAGAAGCCGCCGCCGAGCTGGTCGTAGAGGCCGCCGCGGGCCATCCGCTCGCAGGTCAGCGACGCGTGCCGCAACGACTCAGCCGAGCCCGTGCGCTCGTGGTGGCGCAGCAGGAACTCCAGCGCCATGGACGGCGGGAACTTGGGCGCGCCGCCGAACCCGCCGTTGTGCGGGTCGACGCCGGCGCCGAGGGTGGCCGCGGCCCGGTCGAGCGCGTCGGCGTCCACGGCGGCGGGCGGCAGGGACGCGGCGGTGTTGTCCGACAACCGGGCGGCGATCTCCGCGGCGGCCCCGCGCACGCGGTCGCCGTCCTCGGTCCAGGCCTTCGTGACGGCGTCGAGCAGCGTGCGGAAGCCGGGCATCCCCTGCCGCGACGTCGGCGGGTAGTAGGTGCCGCAGTGGAACGGCTCGCCGACGGGCGTCAGGAAGCAGGTCATGGGCCAGCCGCCCTGGCCCGTCATCGCCTGGGTGGCCGCCATGTAGACGGCGTCGATGTCGGGGCGTTCCTCGCGGTCCACCTTGATCGCGACGAAGTCCCGGTTGACCTGCGCCGCGGTGGCCTCGTCCTCGAACGACTCGTGGGCCATGACGTGGCACCAGTGGCACGCGGCGTAGCCGACGGACAGCAGGATCGGCACGTCACGGCGGGCGGCCTCGGCGAAGGCGTCGTCGGACCACGGGTACCAGTCGACGGGGTTGCCGGCGTGCTGGAGGAGGTACGGGCTGGTGGCGGTGGCGAGCCGGTTCGGCATGGCCACCAGCCTGTCAGGAGCGGGTGTCGCCCGCGTCCTCGGAGTCGGGACCGGGCTGGTTGTCGAACGACGCCGGCAGCCGCCGGATGCGCTTGGACATCGACACGATCAGCACCACGAGCGCGAGCCCCATCAGGATGATGACGACGAGCGCGACGGGCGAGGCCTTGCCGAACTCCTCCCCCTGCCCGGGTGGTGGCGCAGGGTCCTGCGCCACCACGGTGACGGTGCTGGTGGGGAGGAACCCGAGGTCGACGAGCATCCGCCCAGGTTACGCGCGCCTCACCCGGCCCGGCGGACGGCCACCCGCTCGTCGACGCCGGCGAACAGGTCGTCCTCCGGATCGGAGGTGTCGACGAGCGACCGGACGAGCTCGTAGTCCTCGGTGGGCCAGATCGCGCGCTGGATGTCGAGCGGTACCAGGAACCACCGGCTGGTGGGGTCGATCTGCGTCTCGTGGGCGAGCAGCGCCTTGTCGCGGACGTCGAACCAGTCGGCGCACTCGACGCGCGTGGTGACGCGCTCGCCGGGATCGGGCCGGTCGTCGGGCCAGTTGGCCAGCCACTCCTCGTAGGGCGACTCCAGGCCGCGCTCCTTGAGCGCCTTGTCGAACGCGATGATGCGCGATTTCGAGAAGCCGTGGGAGTAGTAGAGCTTGAGCGGCTGCCACGGGTCGCCGGCGTCGGGGAAGCGGTCGGGATCGGCCGCCGCGTCGAACGCCGCCATCGAGATCACGTGGGTCTTGATGTGATCCGGGTGCGGGTAGCCGCCGTTCTCGTCGTAGGTGACGAGGACGTGCGGGCGGAACTCGCGGATCAGCTTGACCAGCGGTTCGGTGGCCACCTCGACGTCGACGAGGGCGAAGCAGCCCTCGGGCAGCGGGGGTGTCGGGTCGCCCTCGGGCAGGCCGGAGTCGACGAAGCCGAGCCAGCGGTGCTGGACGCCGAGGATCTCCGCGGCCCGCGCCATCTCGGCGCGCCGGACGTTCGACATGTCGGCGAGGATCTCGGGACGGTCCATCGCCGGGTTGAGGATGCTGCCCGCCTCACCGCCGGTGCAGGTCACGACCATCACCTCGTGGCCCTCGCTGATGTAGCGGGCCGAGCTGGCCGCACCCTTGCTGGACTCGTCGTCGGGGTGGGCGTGCACCGTCATGAGGCGCAACGCGGTGTGCTGCGAAGACATGTGGTCCTTCCTGGCGTTTCGTGTCGCCCGAATCGTGGCAGAGTGCACCGACAAGAGCGCGCGGACCGGTCAACGCCACACCCGTGCTCCTGCTTCCCGGTCACTCTCCGCCACCGTTCCGGCGTCACTCACAGGTGCGTGACACGGGCGACCACGCGCCCGGTCGTACGGTTCGCGCGGGTGGCCGCTGACCGCTACGGTGGGCGGCCGACGTGCGTCCCGTTCGGCGGCAGCACCGCCGCCGCGGGCCGATCACAGCGCTGTGACCAGCGAGTATGACTCAGCCGGGAACTATCCACAGGGGCCAACCGTTCGTCGAAAAGCTGCGACGAGCGGCTGCCATCGTGTTACCGTGAGCTGCACACGGCCCGCAGGCGGGTCGTGTTTTTCCTTACTCGGGGCAATGTCTGCCCCCGGGAACGGGTGGCCCCGGGCGGCTCACCCCGCCCGCGGGCGATGAGGGTCCGTGGATGCATGGACCTGGACAGGCTGGAGGAGAGATGACCGTGACGGACACGCAGGAGAGCTGGCTGACCCAAGAGGCCTACGACCGGCTCAAGGGTGAGTTGGACGGCCTGATCGCCAACCGCCCCGTCATCGCGGCCGAGATCAACGCCCGTCGTGAGGAGGGCGACCTCAAGGAGAACGGCGGCTACCACGCCGCCCGCGAGGAGCAGGGCCAGCAGGAGGGCCGTATCCGCCAGCTGCAGGAGCTGCTGCGCACGGCCAAGGTCGGCGTCGCTCCCACCACCTCCGACACCGCCTCGCCGGGCATGGTCCTCAAGCTGCGCTACGAGGGCGACGACGACACCGAGACGGTGCTGCTGGGTTCCCGCGAGGAGGGCAGCCGGGGCGACCTGGAGGTCATCTCGCCCAACTCCCCGCTCGGCGCCGCGCTGCTCGGCGCGCACACCGGCGACACGCGGGAGTACCCGCTGCCCGACGGCGGCACGATGAAGGTCTCGCTGGTCTCCGCGGAGCCGTTCAGGGCCTGACGGTCTCATCCACGACGTGACCTGCGGCCCGGAGCGCCGCCACCAGCGCGGCGCAGTGCTCCGGACCGCGGGTCTCCAGCGTGACGTCCACGTCGACGTCACCCAGGGGGAGCGCACCCGCGATCCATGAGTGCGCCACGTCCAGCACGTTGGCCCCCTGCTCGCCGATCTGGGCGAGCAGGGTGGCGAGCGCTCCCGGGCGGTCGTCCACCCGCACACGCAGGGCGAGGTAGCGGGCCGCGGCCACCAGGCCGTGCCGGATGACGTGACCCAGCACGAGCGGGTCCACGTTGCCGCCCGACAGCACGGCCACCACCGGGGTCTCGAAGCGGCCGGGGTCGTCGAGCAGGGCGGCCACCGCGGCCGCGCCCGCCGGCTCCACCAGCATCTTCGCCCGTTCCAGGCAGTGCAGCAGCGCCCGGGACAGCGCGTTCTCGTCGACCGTGACGATCTCGTCGACCAGCGCGGCCACCTGCGGGAACGTGATGTCGCCGGGGCGGCCGACCGCGATGCCGTCGGCGATCGTGTGCATCGACGGCAGGGTCTGCGGGCCGCCCGCCGCCAGCGACGGCGCCCACGCCGCCGCGCCCGAGGCCTGCACCCCGACCACCGCAACGTCCGGGCGGGTCTCCTTGACCGCCGCCGCGATGCCGCCCAGCAGCCCGCCGCCGCCCGTGCAGACGAGCACCGTGCGCACGTCGGGCACCTGCTCCAGGATCTCCAGGCCGACGGTGCCCTGGCCGGCGATGATGTCGGCGTGGTCGAACGGGTGCACGAACACCGCACCCGTCCGGTCGGAGAACTCGCGCGCCGCCGCGATGCTGCCCTCGATGGTCTCGCCGACGAGGTGCACCTGCGCGCCGTAGCCACGGGTGGCGCCCACCTTGGGCAGCGCCGCGCGCTCGGGCATGAACACGGTGGCCTCGATGCCCAGCATCTGCGCGGCCAGGGCCACGCCCTGCGCGTGGTTGCCCGCGCTGGCCGCCACCACCCCGCGGGCGCGCTGCGCGTCGTCGAGGCGGGCGATGCGCGTGTACGCCCCGCGGATCTTGAACGAGCCGGTGCGCTGCAGGTTCTCGCACTTCAGCCACACCTTGCCGCCGCACAGCTCGCTCAGTGCGCGGGACCCCGCGATGGGGGTCGGCGTCACCACACCGGCCAGCAGATCGCGGGCGGAGAGCACGTCGGCCAGGCCGACGGGAGGAACGGCGGGCACCATGACCGCATCCTCGCACCGGGCGCCCGGCGCGGCGGACGCCGCACCGGTAGCCTCGACGAGAACGCGTGGTCACGGGAGGTTGCATGACACGGCTGCGAGCCGTCGCCCCGCTGCTGGTGGCAGCGGTGCTCGCGGGCGTCGCCGTCCTCACGGTGCAGCGCGCGGCCTGCGACGATCCCGGTCGCTACGTGGCCTCGCCCGGCGGTTACGTCCTGGTCGGAGGATGCCTCGCGCCCGGTGACATCGTGGTGAAGGCGCCCGTCGCACCGCCCGCCGTCGCCGATGCGGACGCGCCCACCAAGAGCTAGGACACCGTGCCGAGGGCGGTGCGCAGGTCCTCCAGCAGGTCCTCGACGTCCTCGATACCCACCGAGAGGCGGACGAGGTTGTCCGGCACCTCCAGCGCCGATCCGGCGACCGACGCGTGGGTCATGGCACCCGGGTGTTCGATCAGCGACTCGACGCCACCGAGCGACTCGGCGAGGGTGAACAGCTCGGTGGCCGCGCACACCTTCAGCGCCGCGTCCCGCCCACCCACGACGAGGAACGACAGCATGCCGCCGAAGCGGCGCATCTGCTTGGCCGCGATCTCGTGCCCGGGGTGCGTCGGCAGCCCCGGGTAGAGCACCTGCGACACCGCGGGGTGCGCGGCGAGCAGCTCCGACACCCGCTCGGCGTTGTCGCTGTGGCGCTCCATGCGCACGGCCAGGGTCTTGACGCCACGCAGGGTCAGCCACGCGTCGAACGGGCCGGGCACCGAACCGACGGAGTTCTGCGTGAACAGGATCTGCTCGGCCAGCTCGTCGTCGCTGGTGACGAGGGCGCCGCCGACCACGTCGGAGTGGCCACCGACGTACTTGGTCGTCGAATGGAGAACGACGTCGGCGCCCAGGGCGAGCGGGTTCTGCAGGTAGGGCGACGCGAACGTGTTGTCGACGACGAGCCGGGCCCCTCCCTCGTGTGCGACGGAGGCCAGCGCCGCGATGTCGGCGATGCCCAGCAGCGGGTTGGTGGGCGTCTCGCACCACACGACCTTCGTGGTGGGCCGCAGCGCGGCGCGCAACGCGTCGACGTCACCGAGGTCGACGGGTGTGTACTCCACGCCCCACTGCGTGAAGATCTTGTCGACGAGCCGGAACGTGCCGCCGTAGGCGTCGTGCGGGATGACGACATGGTCACCGGGCCGCAGCAGCACCCGCATCAGCACATCGGACGCACCCATCCCGGAGCCGAAGGCGACGGCGTGCCGGCCGCCCTCCAGCGCGGCGAGGCACTCCTGCAATGCGGTGCGCGTGGGGTTGGCCGACCGGGAGTACTCGTAGCCACCCGCCCGGAGCCCGCCGACGCCGTCCTGGGCGAAGGTGGACGACGGGTAGATGGGCGTGATCACCGCGCCCGTCGTGGGATCGGGCTCCTGACCGGCGTGAATGGCGTTCGTCGAGAATCCGCGCATGGCGTGAACGCTACGCAGCCGCTCCGCGCCGTCGGCGCCGGGTGGTCAGGCGCCGCTGCCGAGGAACGCCAGCACGTCCGAGCGCGTGACGACGCCGGCGGGCTTGCCGTCCACCAGCACGAGCGCGGCGTCGGCCGTGGCGAACGCACTCATCGCCGTGTCCAGGGCCTCGCCCGCGCCGATGGTGGGCAGCGGGCGCGACATGTGCTTCTCCAGCCGGTCCGACAGCTGCGCCCGGCCGGTGAACAGCGCGTCGAGCAGGTCGCGCTCGATCACCGAACCCGCCACCTCGGCCGCCATCACCGGGGGCTCGGCGCGCACGACCGGCATCTGCGAGACGTGGAACTCCCGCAGGTAGTGCACCGCGTCAGCGACGGTCTCGTTCGGGTGGGCGTGCACGAGGTCGGGCATCGAGCCGTCCTTGCGGCGCAGCACGTCGCCGACCGTGGAGCCCGCCGACGGCGGCAGGAAGCCGTAGCCCGACATCCAGGCGTCGTTGAAGACCTTGCCGAGGTAGCCGCGGCCGCCGTCGGGCAGCAGGACGACGACGACGGCGTCGGCGGGCAGCCCGGCGGCCAGGCGCAGGGCCGCCACCGTGGCCATCCCGCAGGAGCCGCCGACGAGCAGCGCCTCCTCGCGGGCGAGGCGGCGCGTCATGTCGAAGGAGTCGCCGTCGGAGACCGCGATGATGCGGTCGCAGATGCCCTTGTCGTAGGTGGTGGGCCAGAAGTCCTCGCCCACGCCCTCCACCAGGTACGGACGCCCGGATCCGCCCGAGTACACCGAGCCCTCGGGGTCCGCTCCGACGATCTGGACGCGGCCGCCCGACACCTCCTTGAGGTAGCGCCCGGTGCCGCTGATGGTGCCGCCGGTGCCGATGCCCGCCACGAAGTGCGTGATCTCCCCACCGGTCTGCTCCCAGATCTCGGGGCCGGTGCTCTCGTAGTGCGACTCGGGGTTGTTGACGTTCGCGTACTGGTTGGGCTTCCACGCGCCGTCGATCTCGGAGACGAGACGGTCGGAGGTCCGGTAGTAGGAGTCCGGGTGGTCGGGGTCGACGGCCGTGGGACAGACCACCACGTCGGCGCCGTACGCGCGCAGGACGTTGCGCTTGTCCTCGCTGACCTTGTCCGGGCACACGAACACGCACTTGTACCCCTTGCGCTGCGCGATCATCGCCAGCCCGACACCGGTGTTGCCCGAGGTGGGCTCCACGATGGTGCCGCCGGGACGCAGCTCGCCCGAGGCCTCCGCCGCCTCGATCATGCGCAGGGCGATGCGGTCCTTCACGCTCCCGCCCGGGTTGAAGTACTCCACCTTGGCCAGGACCGTGGCCGAGATCCCCTCGGCGACCGCACCGAGCCGGACGAGGGGGGTGTTCCCGACCAGGTCGGCGACGTGCTCGACATAACGCATGCGTTCATGGTCGCACCCGGCCGGGAACGGGTATTCGAGACCGTACGTTGAGCATCCGACACGGCGAGAGGATCCACCCATGGGGGACGAGAAGCGTTCCAACCCGGCGAAACGCGTCGCCGCTCTGGTGGGGGGCGGACTCGTCCTGCTCGTCGGCATCGCGCTGCTCGTGCTCCCCGGACCGGGTCTGCTGCTGGTCCTGGCCGGGCTCCTCATCCTGGCCAACGAGTTCCCGGCCGTGGAGAAGTACGTCGACCCCGTGCAGGACCGCGCGATGAAGGCGGCCGAGGACAGCGTGTCGTCGCCGCTGCGGATCGCGGGCTCCGTGCTCGCCGGTCTGGCCCTGATCGCCGCCGGCGTGGTCTGGGGACTGTTCCCCGACCTGCCGCTGGGCGGCTGGCCGACCGGTTCGAGCTTGATGCTTTCGGGTGTCGTTCTGCTCGCGCTTCTGGTCTACAGCTACCGCCGCGTGCAGGTCAGACGGGCTGCCGCACGGTAACGAGCTGTACGGACTCGTACGGATCCGTCGCTCAGCGGCCACTTTGGTGCGGCATCGGTTGTCGAGCCACTACCCTTCGCTACCTCAGAACCCTCCTCCGGTCGACGGGCACATCGGCCGGGTGAAGGGGAGGGCTCTATGCAAGCTCCCCGATGTCGCAGGTAGCGCGCGGCGCGGAACCATGAACACACAGCAGGAGGGGCGCGCCGGTGCGAGTTGCCGGGCACGACGACGACGGCGAGGACATCGAACCGGAGGGGGACCGGGACGACGCAACACGAGCAGCCCGCCGGGAGGCGGAGCTCAACGACCTGGCCGGGAAGGCGGCCGGAGGGGACAAGAGGGCGCTCGAGCGCCTGCTCGCACTGATCCGCACGCCGGTCGTGCGGTACTGCCGGGCACGCATGGGTGACGGGATCGGACTGCTGACCGCGGAGGACGTGGCGCAGGACGTGCTGTTCGCCGTCTGCGGGGCGCTGGCCCGGTTCCGGCCGGGCGAGACGGCCGCGATGGCCTTCGTCTACGGGATCGCCCGCAACAAGGTGGTGGACGCGTTCCGGGCGGGCGGGCGCGACCACTCCGAACCGACCGAGGCCGTCCCGGACGAGGTCGACGACAGGCTCGGACCCGAGGCCGTCGCCGTGTTCGGCACGGAGGTGGGCGAGCTGCGCGACCTGCTCACGCGGCTCCCCCCGGCGCACCGCGAGATCCTGGTGCTGCGGGTCGCGTTGCAGTTCAGCGCGGAGGAGACCGCGGCCGCGGTGGGCTCCACACCGGGGGCCGTGCGCGTCACCCAGCACCGCGCACTGACGAAGCTGCGCACGCTGATCGCCGAGCGGATGAAGGGCGACCAGATGTCGTAGCCGCTAGGGTTCCGTCATGTCACCGACGGCCGCCGGATGAACACCGAACTGGACGCCCGGCTGCGCCGGGAAGCCGATCAGTGGCTCACCGTCCGCACCCAGGACGGGACTCGACCCATCCGGTGGGACGAGCTGGAGGAGTTCGAGTTCGACGGGCGGCCGTTCAAGCTCAAGGACCGCCAGCGGGGAATCCGGAAACCCCGCCACTTGACCGCGGCTCTCTCCATCACCACGACCTACACCCCGCCCGGCCGAGCGCCCCGTTACGCCGACGAGATCGGACCGGACGGCCTGGTGCGCTACAAGTGGCGTGATGACGCGCAGGAATCGGACAACAGTGCCCTGCGTGCCGCCCTCGACAAGGGTGTACCGCTGTTCTGGTTCGTCGGGGTCGCTCCCGGTGTCTACGAGCCGCTGTATCCGGTTTTCGTGGTCGCCGAGGAACCCGAGCTCCGCCAGTTCGTGATCGCGCCCGATGCCGTGCGCGGGATCGTCACGCCGGGACAGCAGATCGACGAGAACCTTCGCCGCTACGCGCTCCGGCAGACCCGCCAGCGCCTCCACCAGCCCGTCTTCCGCGCGACGGTCCTGCACGCGTACGAGACCCGCTGCGCCGTCTGCTCGCTACGTCACTCCTCGCTCCTCGACGCCGCCCACATCGTGCCGGACCGCGACGAGGACGGCATCGCCTCCGTCCGCAACGGGTTGGCGATGTGCAAGATCCACCATGCAGCATTCGACGTGGGCGTTCTCGGCATCCGCCCTGACCTGGTGGTCGAGATCCGGGCCGACATCCTCGAGGAGGTGGACGGTCCGATGCTCGAGCACGGTCTCAAGGCCCGGCACGGTCAACGGCTCATGGCGGTCCCCCGCGTCCGCGCCCAGCGGCCGGACACGGATCTCCTCGAGCAGCGGTACGCGGCGTTCCGGAAGGCCGGTTGAGCAGACCCGACGGGGCGATCTCCTCCGAAGGGATCGCGCTGGACGCGACATCAGGCATCGGCTGGCCGAGCGTGACGTTGCACGCGAGTGGGCGCGGGCCCGGTTACCGGTGAGTACCCTCGACCCACCAGCACTTCCCTCACCAAGGAGAACGACGATGCCCGAAGCAGTGATCGTCGCAGCGGCCCGCTCCCCGATCGGCCGCGCGTTCAAGGGGTCGCTGGCCACCATGCGTCCCGACGACCTGACCGTCCAGATGGTCCAGGCCGCGTTGGCCCAGGTGCCCGAGCTCGACCCCACCACCATCGACGACCTGATGCTCGGGTGCGGGCTGCCCGGCGGCGAGCAGGGCTACAACATGGCCCGGGTCGTGGCGGTGCTGGCCGGCTACGACACGCTGCCCGGCACCACCGTCACCCGCTACTGCTCCTCGTCGGTGCAGACCACGCGCATGGCGCTGCACGCGATCAAGGCCGGCGAGGGTGACGTGTTCATCTCCGCGGGCGTCGAGACGGTGTCCCGCTTCGCCAAGGGCAACTCCGACTCGCTGCCCGACACCCAGAACCCCCTGTTCGCCGACGCGGCCGAGCGCACCAAGGCCACCGCGGAGTCCGGCACCGACATCTGGGTGGACCCGCGCACCGAGAACACGATCCCCGACGTCTACATCGCGATGGGGCAGACCGCGGAGAACCTCGCCCGCGCCAAGGGCGTCACCCGCGAGGACATGGACCGCTTCGGCGTCCGCTCGCAGAACCTCGCCGAGAAGGCCATCGCCGACGGCTTCTTCGCCCGCGAGATCACCCCGGTCACGCTGCCCGACGGCACCGTCGTGTCCACCGACGACGGCCCGCGCGCCGGCACGAACTACGAGAGCGTCAGCCAGCTCAAGCCGGTGTTCCGGCCCGACGGCCTGATCACCGCCGGCAACGCGTGCCCGCTCAACGACGGCGCCGCCGCGCTGATCATCATGTCCGACACGAAGGCCGCCGAGCTGGGTCTCACCCCGCTGGCGCGCATCATCTCCACCGGCGTCTCCGGTCTCTCGCCGGAGATCATGGGCCTCGGCCCGGTGGAGGCCTCGAAGAAGGCGCTGAAGCTCGCGGGCATGACCATCGACGACATCGACCTGGTCGAGATCAACGAGGCGTTCGCCGCGCAGGTCATCCCGTCCGCCCGCGACCTGGGCATCGACCCTGAGGATTCTCGTGGCGACAAGCTGAACGTCAACGGCGGCGCGATCGCGCTGGGCCATCCGTTCGGCATGACCGGCGCCCGCATCACCACCACGCTGCTCAACGGCCTGCGCAGCCACGACAAGACCATCGGGCTGGAGACGATGTGCGTCGGCGGCGGCCAGGGCATGGCGATGGTGCTCGAGCGCCTGAGCTGACCCGGATACGCAACGACCCGGTACCCCTCACGAACAGGGTGCCGGGTCGTTTCGCGTCTGCGGCAGAAGCTAGTTCTGACGCAGGTAGCTCAGCAGGCGCAGGATCTCCAGGTAGAGCCACACCAGCGTGGTCATGAGGCCGAAGGCGATGTACCAGGCGAAGGTCGCCGGGGCGCCGCCGCGGACGGCGCGGTCGGCCTGGTCGAAGTCGAGCAGCAGGCTGAACGCCGCCACGCCGATCACGACGAGGCTGAAGATGATGCCCAGCGGGCCGCCCTCGCGCAGGCCCGTGCTGACCCCGAACAGGCTCAGCACGAAGTTGAAGAGCATCAGGACGACGACGCCGACCAGGGCGCCCATCAGCCACTTGGTGAAGCGCGGCGTGACCCGCACGGCACCGGTCTTGTAGACCACCAGCATGCCGACGAACACGCCCGCCGTGCCGACGATGGCCTGCAGCGCGATGCCCGGGTAGATGTTGTTGAACAGGTCGCTGATGCCGCCGAGCGCGATACCCATCATCGCGGAGTACAGCAGCACCAGCGGTGCCTTGGCCCACTGCGACTTGAAGATCAGCACGAGCGATACGACGAACCCGATGAGGAACGCGGGGAGCGTCAGCACGTACAGGTTGAGTACGGCGGTCAGGATGCCCGTGACCAGCGCCGTACCGGCCGCGAAGCCGGTCTTGAGGACGATGTCGTCGACCGTGATCGGGCGCTCCCCCGCCCCGGCACGCCCGTAGCCGACCTGCGCGGCCCGGGAGTCGGTGTAGGCGGCCGCGCCGCCCATCGCACCCCCCTGGCGGTCGAAGGTGGCGTAGCCGCCGGCCTGCCCCTGGGGCAGGTTGCGGAAAGCCGGGTTGCTACTGCTGCGCACCTGGTCCTCCTCGGAAAGTTCTCACGGTGTTCGAGCTGTTCAACGCGCGACCCGAGCCGGACGTTCCCCTCCTGGGTAAAGAAGACTTTGCCGCCTTCATGCCGGATCGAGCGAGACGCCCGCCTCCTCGAGCTCGGCCTCGGTGAGCAGGCGGGCGAAGGCCCGGTCGGAGTCGGTGGCCGAACCCAGTGGGGGGTCGACCCCGACGAAGCCGCAGACCTCGATCAGCGTGTCGTCGTAGGCAGCGTAGAGGGCCAGTCTCCGGACCTGCGTGGGCTGCGCGGCTCCGCGCATCTCCCGCCGCAGCCGACGCAGATTCGCCACCGACGACTCGAGGCACGGACCCGACGGCCGGCGACGGCGGGCGAGCCGGTCGGAGAAGGCCTCCACGGCAGCAGGGATCAGCCGCAGAGCCAGCCAGAACAGCAGAGTCGGCGCGGCCGCGACGAGGAGGTAGAGAAGCAGGCCCAGCAGGACCGGACGGTCACCCGTCACACCTGCGACGATACGCCGTGGACCGCTGAGCCGAACGAGTGAATCCGGGCGTCGGGCTTCGCGGTCGAGGGCACGGAACGGGTGATCCGCGACGGATCCGGCACCCAGATCGCCCGGCTGGTCCCCGGGCCCGGTCACCGGGGCCACCGACCCGGCGCCAACCGTGACCGACGCCGAAGGTGCCGCCATGGGCCCGGCGGCTCCGGCCCCCGCCGGCATGCGGGCCGCCGGTCGTGACGATCTCATCGGCGACCGGCTGCCCGCCGGGTTCGGCGGCGCCACCCGACCGGCGGTCGGCTTCACCGCCGACGGCCGCCGGACGGGCTTTGACGGCACCGGCGGCACCTGGACGGCGAGCCGGGACGCGAGCTTCCTCGACACGTCCGGCACCTCCACCCTGATCGGCTGCGCCGGGGTGGACGTCGGCTCGCAGGTCTCAGGTGCCCGCCGCGCCGCGTTCGAGGGCGACACCCCGGTGATGCTCGACGTCAGCGGGAATGCCACCGGTCACTTCACCCAGAGCGTGAGGCGGGGGCGAGACACGGGGTGGATCCGGACCGCGGCCCACCCCCGTCGGATCACCCGGCTCAGCCGGTGACGAGCGTGCGGCCGGGTCTGCTCCGCGCGGCGGTGGACGCCGGGTCGCCCGCGCGTACGACGAGCGTGCCCGTGGACCGGTCGATCCACGAACCCCACAGCGCACCCGCCACCGCGCCGCCTGATCGTGCGGTCCGGCCCCGCGCCCGCTGAGCCGTCCGGCTCTCGAGCCACGACGGGAGCCGCGACAGCGCGAGCTGACGGCGCTGGCGTCCGGTGGCGGCAACTCGTGGCGGTGCCTCCGGCAGGCGCACGGACGGGGCCCGGTTCTAGGCTCATCGCGCCCGGACGGACGTCCTGGCACGAAAGGGGCTTTCACCGATGTGGGCATTCTTCTCGCGACGGCTGCGCATGTGGCTGGTCCTCGCCGTCGGCGCGCCGATCCTGGCGTGGCTGCTGGGCAAGGTGGGTGACGTGGTGGAGTCGCGCCGCGGCCCCACCACCGTCAGCAAGGTCCTCAAGAAGGGCAGCGGCTACCTGCAGCGCCGCACCAAGGGCCCGCTCGGCGGACGCAGCCCCGCCGACCCGGCCGGCGCCCGGGACGCGGGCGTCCCCACACGATGACCGTCGTTCTCGTGCACGGCGCCTGGGGCGGCTCGTACGGCTTCCGGTCGGTGCGGCGGCTGCTCCAGGCTCAGGGCCACGAGGTGCTGACGCCGGCCCTCACCGGCATCGGCGAGCGCTCCCACCACACCGGGCCGCTGGTGGGGCTCTCGACGCACGTGCTCGACGTCGTCAACGCCGTCCGGTTCGAGGACGTCACCGACCTGGTGCTGCTCGGCTTCTCCTACGGCGGCATGGTCGTCAGCGGGGCGCTGGAGCTGATCGGTGACCGCGTGCGCGAGCTCGTGCTGCTCGACGCGTTCCTCCCCGACGACGGCGACAGCGTCGCGTCCCTCACCGATGGGGCGCTGGGCGGCGGCGGGGACGCCCTGGACACCGCGTGGCTGGTGCCCGCGGCGCCGCGCGAGTTCGAGGACCCGGCGCACGGCACGTGGTCGAACCCGCGGCGCGTGGGTCAGCCGGTGCACACCCTCACCGAGCCGGTGCGGCTGCGGGCTCCTCTCGAGGAGTGGCCGTTCGGCCGCACCTACATCCGGGCGACGCAGGACCCGAACGGCGCGGTGTTCGACGCGTCGGCGGCGCGGGCGCGGGGGTCGGACGCGTGGCGCTACCACGAGATCGCGACCACGCACATGGTGCCGGAGAACCGGCCGGAGGAATTGGCGTCGCTCCTGCTCGCGCTCGCGAGCTAGGTTCCGGGCATGACGTCGACCGTGCACCAGTACGCCGCCACCTGCACCTGGTCGGGCTCCACCGCCGCGGGGTACCGCGACTACGACCGGACGCACGACACGGGTGCGGGCCCGCACACCCTCACGATGTCGTCGGATCCCGCGTTCCTCGGTGATCCGGCCCGCCTCAACCCCGAGCAGCTCGTGGTGATGGCCGCGGCGTCGTGCCAGCTGCTGTCGTTCCTCGCGGTCGCCGCCCGGGCGCGGCTGGACGTCCGGGACTACCGCGACGACGCGACCGCCGGCATGTCGGAGGAGAACCGGCCGATGCGGCTCGACGAGATCGTGCTGCGGCCGCACATCGTCATGGCGTCCGGGCCGTCCGAGGACCGCGTGCGCCATCTCGTGGAGGTGGCCCACAAGGAGTGCTTCATCGCGAACAGCCTCTCCACCCCGGTGCGCGTGGAGCCGACCGTCGAGTTCACGGCGTGAGGCCGCGCACCACCAGCGCCGCGAGCTCCGTGTAGGCGTCGGCGTCCCCGAGGCCCGTGGCCGCGGCCACCTCGCGCTGCTGGATGCGCACCATCGTGGCGCTCAGGACGTCGGCGACGAACGCGACGTTGACGGCCCGGAACGCGCCGCTCGACACCCCCTCGGTGACGATCTGCCCGACGCGACGGGCGGCGGCCCGGGTGTTCTGCTCGTAGACCTCGCGGGCGACCGGTGCGGCGGCCACGTCGTCGAAGAAGGCGGCGGACGCCGGTTCGAGCTGCGCGGCCACCCCGAGCAGGTAGGCCACGATCCGGTCGCGCGGCTCGCCCGCCGCCGCGAGCCCGGCCTCCACCCGTTCGGTGGCGCCGCGGAAGAAGTGGACGACCACGGCGCGGACCAGCTCGTCGCGGGTGCCGGCCAGCGCGTACAGCGTGGTCTTGGAGCAGCGCAGGCGGGCGGCGAGGGCGTCGATGGTGAGGTCGCGGAAGCCCTCGGCGAGGAAGAGTGTGACGAGCTGGTCGAACAGTTCCGACTGGCGGACGGTACGCTGCACAGTACGATCGTATCGTAAATCGTACTCTTGGAGACACCGTGCCCGTCGACCGCCTGCTGCCCACGCAAGAGGCCGAGGACCTGCTCGACCTCGTCCGCGACATCGCCGACAAGGAGCTCGCCACCCGCGTCGACGAGCACGAGAAGGCCGAGACCTACCCCGAGGGCCTGTTCGCCATGCTCGGCCGGGCCGGCCTGCTGGGCCTGCCCTACCCCGAGGAGCACGGCGGCGGCGGGCAGCCCTACGAGGTGTACCTGCAGGTGCTCGAGGAGTTCGCGATGCGCTGGGCCGCGGTCGCGGTCGCCGTCAGCGTCCACGGGCTGTCGTGCCACCCGCTCGCCGCCTTCGGCACGCCCGCGCAGCAGGAGAAGTGGCTGCCGGGGATGCTGGCCGGTGAGGTCATCGGCGGCTACTCGCTGTCCGAGCCGCAGGCCGGGTCCGACGCCGCGGCGCTGACCTGCAGGGCCGAGAAGGTCGACACCGGATACAAGATCACGGGCACCAAGGCGTGGATCACCCACGGCGGCATCGTCGACTTCTACTCGCTGTTCGCCCGCACCGGTGAGGGGTCGCGCGGCGTCTCCTGCTTCCTCGCACCCGGCGCCGTCGAGGGCCTGAGCTTCGGGAAGCCCGAGGAGAAGATGGGGCTGCACGCCATCCCCACCGTCACCGCCAACTGGGACGGCGCCGTGATCGAGCACGACCGGCTCATCGGCACCGAGGGCCAGGGCCTGCCCATCGCGTTCAGCGCGCTCGACTCCGGCCGGCTCGGCATCGCCGCGGTCGCCACCGGTCTCGCGCAGGCCGCCCTCGACGCCGCCGTCGACTACGCCCACGAGCGCAGCGCGTTCGGCAAGAAGATCATCGACCACCAGGGGCTGGGCTTCCTGCTCGCCGACATGGCCGCGGCCGTCGACTCGGCGCGCGCCACCTACCTCGACGCCGCGCGGCGCCGCGACGCCGACCGCGACTACTCCCGTCAGGCCAGCGTCGCGAAGCTGGTCGCCACCGACGCGGCCATGAAGGTCACCACCGACGCCGTGCAGGTGTTCGGCGGCTACGGCTACACCCGCGACTTCCCCGTCGAGCGCTACATGCGCGAAGCGAAGATCACCCAGATCTTCGAGGGGACCAACCAGATCCAGCGCCTGGTGATCAGCCGGCAACTGCAGCGCTGACGCGCCCGTGCGCGGATAACGGTGTTCCCGCACTGATTTCCGCGCACGACCCCAGCCACGTCACGACCGATCGAGGAGACCTGCCCATGGAGATCACCGGAACCGCCGCACTCGTGACGGGCGCCGCGTCGGGGCTGGGCGCGGCCACCGCCGCCGCCCTCGCCGCCCGGGGCGCCACCGTCTACGGCGTCGACCTGGAGAAGGGCGTCGCCGGCGCCACCCCGCCCGACGGCGTCACCCTGCTCGCGGCCGACGTCACCGAGGAGGCCCCGGTCCGCGAGGTGCTGGCCCGCATCGCGGACGACGGTGCCGAGCTGCGCACCGTCGTCAACTGCGCGGGGATCGGTCCGTCGGCCCGCATCCTGGGCCGGAAGGGCCCGCACGACCTGGAGCTTTTCCACACGGTGCTCAAGGTCAACCTGCTCGGCACGTTCAACGTCATGCGACTCGGCGCCGAGGCCATCGCGAAGCTCGACGCCGACGGCAACGGTCAGCGCGGCGTCGTGGTCAACACCGCGTCGATCGCCGCGTTCGAGGGCCAGGTCGGGCAGATCGCCTACAGCGCATCCAAGGCCGGCGTCGCGGGCATGACGATCACGGCGGCCCGCGATCTCGCCCAGGTCGGAATCCGCGTCATGACCATCGCCCCGGGCACCGTCGAGACCCCGATGCTCGCCACCATCAGCGACGAGTTCCGCGCCGCGCTGAGCGCCGGGGTGCCGTTCCCGCACCGCCTCGCGCAGCCCGAGGAGTTCGCCCGCCTCGTGACGATGATCGTGGATCACGACTACCTCAACGGCGAGACGATCCGCATGGACGGCGCACTGCGGATGGCGCCCCGGTAACACCTGGCCGCCCCGTGCGAACCTGAGGCGTGACCGACAACTCCCCGGCGGGTCTCACCCTGCTCGCCCCCGACCGCACGGTCGTCGGCACCCGCGGAGAGTTCCACCGGTCCGCCCGGCAGGCCTACGCACCCCTGGCCGACGGCAGGCCGCGGAACGTCGTGGTGGAGCTCGCCTTCACCCCGATCGAGGCGGAACACCAGCGCGGACGGCGGGGCATCGAGATCCGGCTCGACGGCGAGCGCGTCGGCGAGCTCACCGCGCCGACGGCGGCGCTCTACGGCCCGCTCCTGGAGGACGTGCTGTTCGTCGGCGGGCGCCCGGCGTGCATCGCGACGGTGGTGAACGGCCCGCAGGGGGCCGAGGTGGAGCTGCGGCTGCCGGTGGTCCCGGTGGGCGCCGCCGTTCCGCCCGAGTTGCCCCTACCGGTGTCGGCCGGCGCTTTCCCGGTCGCCGCCGGGCGGCGTACGCCGGTCCTGATCGGTGCGGGCGTCGCCGCCCTGCTGATCGTCATCGGGGTGGGCATCGGGCGCGGCGGCGACGGCGCGGTGGAGACGGCGGACGGTGGCCCGGACGCGGTGGCCACCACGACCACCGCTCCGGCTCCCCCGAGCACGGCATCCGCCACCACGGTGCGGCGGGCCCCTGCGGCGGCGCCCCCCGAGCGCGCCCCCGCGCCTACCCCGCAACCGGCGTCGGAGGCCGGGCCCGACCCGTCCGACGGTTGCGACACGAACCACGCCGACTGCCTCCCCGACGGCGCCGACTGCGACGACGAGAGCGGAGAGATCACCGGCACGGACGTTCACGACCTCGATCCCGACGACGAGGGAACTGGTTGCGACTGATTGCCGCGGCGCGATGAGTTCCCCGCCCGCCCCGGGTCTGTACTGCGTGTTCCGTCGACGCGAAGTGGTCATCCCGGCCGGTGACCAGCTTCCGTACGTGGACGAGGACTGGGCCGACGCGCTCGTCGTCGTCGCGAGCGGGGAGGTCGACCTGTGCTGCTCACGGGGCGGGAGCCGCCGGTTCGGCCCCGGCTCGCTCCTGTTCTTCGTCGGGCTGGGGCTGGTGGCTCTGCGCAACCCCGGGCTCGGCCCGACGGTGCTGGTCGCCCACAGCCGCAGCTGACGCACAGCCGTCGTCCCGGTCCCGCGGGTGCGGTCCACCGGTCGCGGACTGGCCATGGGCCGCTGCACCCCGCCGGACCTACCGTGGTGCCATGCGCATCCGCACCATCGACGCCTTCACCGACCGCCCGTTCGCCGGCAACCCGGCCGGGGTCGTCCTCCTCGACGGGCCCGGCTGGCCGTCCGAGGACTGGATGCAGCAGGTGGCGGCCGAGATGAACCTCGCCGAGACCGCGTTCGCCCACCCCCTCCCCGAGGGCGGTGACGCCGACTGGGCGTTGCGCTGGTTCACCCCCGCGCTGGAGGTCAACCTCTGCGGTCACGCCACGTTGGCCACCACGCACGCCCTGCACTCCGACGGCCTCCTGCACGGCACCGTCCGGTTCACCACCAGATCCGGGGTACTGCGGGCCGGCGTCGACGGCGGCCGGATCACCCTGGACTTCCCCATCGCCACGCTCTCCGCGATCCCGGAGCCGGAGGGGCTGGCCGACGCCGTGGGTGCGGCGGTGGTCGGCGTCCACAACACGGGATCGCTGGGCGACCTGCTCGTCGAGGTCGCCGACGAGAAGGCCGTCCGTGCCGCCGATCCGGACCTCCCCGCGATCCTCCGGATGCCGTGGCGCGGCGTGATCGTCACCGCGGCCGGCGACGGGGACCACGACTACGTGTCCCGCTTCTTCGCGCCCGGGGCCGGCATCGCGGAGGACCCGGTCACCGGCAGCGCCCACACCGCGCTGGCCCCGTTCTGGTCGACGCGCCTGGGTCGGCCGGAGCTCGTCGGCCTGCAGGCGTCGCGACGCAGCGGGCTGGTGCACACGACCGTCGCCGGTGACCGGGTGCTGCTCGCCGGCGAGGCCGTCACGGTGCTGGACGGGAACCTGCTGATCGAGGCCTGACGCCCGCCCACGGGCAGCCGAGTCGATCAAGGCGTCGCTGTCGTTCAGGTAGATCAACGAGCGACACCTGCGCGTTGATCAGCGCGGTGTGGGGGCAGTGGGCTCAGCGGCGCCGTCCTGCGCCACTTCCGCGGACGGGTGTCGCGCGCCGGTCAGCCGCTGCGGCCGGCGGCAGACACGAGAGGTCCGGTCGCCAGGTCCAGCCGGCCGGCACCGATCAGAGCCAGGTAGGCGTCGACCTCCGTGTCGGTGACGAAGCCTCGTCCAACCAGCCCGTCCCGGACCTGCACGATGTTCGCCCGCTCCAACGCGCCGACCGCGGGCATCGCCAGGGGGAAGTAGGCGTCAGCGGACACGTCCAGAAGACCCACCTGGCGCAGAAGCCGGGGCAACCGCCGCCCGAACTCCGCATCGACACCCCGCTCGGACAGCAACGAACGGAACCCGTCCTTGACCTTGTTCGCCAACAGTTGATCAGGACCGTGGGCATCGGGACAGATCATCGTCTGCAAGCTGATGTCGTAGTCCTCGACCAGCAGCCATCCCCCGGGCCGCAACGCCGCCGCCATCCGCCGCAACGCCTTCTCGCGCTCGGGCACGTGGAGGAGGACGAGCCGGGCGTGGACGAGATCGAATCCATCGCCTGGCGGTGCATCACGAACCACGTCATGCCGAGCCACCTCGACTCCCGCCCCCACCCGGTCGGCCAACCACCCGATCTCGATGTCGGTGGCCACGACCTGACCGGTAGACCCCACTCGGGCGGCAAGGCCGTCAGGAACGGACGGCCCGCCCGCCCCGACCTCCCAACATCTCCAGCCGGGCGCGATCCCCAGTGCGTCGACGTGTCGGAACGTCACCGGATCGAAGATCACCGAGAGTGCATCGAAGCGCCCGCCCGCTTCCGCCGCGCGGTTGTCCAACAGGTACTCCTCCGAGCCCATGACCTCACCTCCGATCAGGCAGGCTGCACTCTCCCGCAGCGCAAGCCAGCACAGTAGATCCGGACGGGCGAGGACTTCGTGGACGGGACTCCGATCGCGAGGAACTCCAGTGGACTGTCTACCTGGCCGTGACCTACGGCGATGTCGCGTCTGCACCCGCCGCGTCCGTGCATGGTCCGCGCGCCCTGTTCTTGCCCGTCACCGATCACGGGTCGGCTCGGCTGATCGGGCCTCATCCGGCGCGAAGCGTGGATATCTGCTCGGTGTCGTAACGGGCCCGGACGGCGGCGATGGCGTCGGCGTCGGGTGGGCCGTCCACGGCCAGCACCTCGGCGAGGTCCCGGAAGTAGCGCTCATGACCGGGCGGGGAGGTGAAGAAGACGAAGGTGGCAGGCGCGGGGCCGCGGTTGGCGATCGAGTGGGCCACGCCCTTGGGCACGAACACGAAGGTGCCCGGGCCGCCGACGACGGTGCGCTCTCCCGCCCTGGCCTCGATCTCCCCGTCGACGACGTAGAAGTACTCCTCGATGCTGCTGTGGCGATGGGCTCCGGTGTCGAAGCCGGGAGCGGCGCGCATCTCGAAGGCCGAGCCGCCGTCGGCATCCTCGGCCCCGCTGAGAAACAACACCTGTGTCCCGCGCAGCCATACACCGTCGGCCTCGCCCGGTTGGCGGATGATTCCCTCGCCGGCCATCTGAACTCCTCCCGTCGGACAGTGGCCCCAGCTTCCGCCCCCGTGGTGGCGCTGTCGCGCGTCGCGGCGACGCTCTGAGTGTCACGGTGGTGACAGAGAGCCTCCCGGAGCGTGTGCCGCTGCCCAGGCGAGCGCCTCGGGGTCCGCGACGAAGACGGCTGATCGTCGACGCTCGACGATGTTCGCTTCCTCGAGCCCCTTGAGAACCTTGCTGACGCTCGCTCTGGAGGTTCCCGCCAGACCGGCGAGTCCCTCCTGGGTGAGCGGGATGACCGTGCCGGCCTCACCCCGGCCGTAGAGGTGAGCCAGGGCAGTCAGCCGGCGCAGCACCCGGACCTCGACAGGCACGAAGAGCGCTTCGACCAGCGCCGCGGCGAAGGCCCGGACCTCGGTGGCGAGCAGGTCGATCAGGACTTGCCCCATCGCCGCGTTACCCAGACACCGCGACCTCAGGTGCTCGGCGTCGATCACCAGAGTCACCACCTCGTCCAGGGCGATGGTGGTCCCGTACCGGCGGGCCACACCAGACTGCAGCGCGAGGAGCCCGAAGGTGTCGCCCGGGCCGAACACCCGGTACGTGACGGTCTCACCGGTCTCGATGAACGCGCAGGAGGCGACATGGCCGCGCTCGATCAGATGGACTGAATCGGCCCGGTCAGCCTCGTGGAAGATCACCTCATCACGCCGGTACCGGCGACGGCGTCCCATCCCGAGCAGCTCGTCCCGGTCGTGCTCGGTGAGCCCCCGGATCAGCGGCCAGACGGGAACATCTCGGTCATCCACGTGCTGTCTCCCAGATTCGCGAAGGCCACCGGCCACATCGTCGTCGCCCGGTCCGACTCCTGGACCAGGACGGCACACGGAAACCAACCCATGTCGGCGAGGAATGTCCAGCGCGAACGAGGTGGACGGTGCACACGGTGAGGTGATCGTCGGACCGGACGCGACTGCGGCACAGCCGGCCCGCGCCGCCCGGGGTGGCGCCTTGACCCGGGAGGAGCAGTGCCGGCCGCGTTCGGACAAGGCGCGCCGGCTGTGGATGGTGCCCGGCCGCCAAGCCCGACGGGGACGAGGAGACGTGCGAGGAGATCCGTGACGTCGTGGACGAGCCGGCCGCCGAGATCCGCATGCTCGGCGCGCGCGGCGTCCACCCCCGGATCCGGGCCTTCGTGGGCCGACAGCGGCCGCCGGCGCGAGGAGCGGCAGCGCACGCATCGGGCCCGGGGCGAGACCCGGGTCGTTCCGTCGCCACCGGTGCTGACTCCACTGCTGCACGCCCATCTGGAGCGCTACGGCACCGGTGGAGACGGGCTGCTGTTCCGGGGTGTGGGTGGCGGCCAGCTCGCGGAGAGCACGTACGGCCGGAGCAGTGGGCGCCGCAGCGCACCGACGCAGCACCCGATGAGCCGGAACGTGGACACGTAGTCGACACGGACAGCAAGATCGCCCGTTGACCGCGTAGCCGCTGGTCAGCCGGCGATTCTGCGAGCTGCGACGGGGTGCCCCCGGTGGGATTCGAACCCACACTGGGACCCTTTTAAGGGGCCTGCCTCTGCCGGTTGGGCTACGGGGGCGGCCCGCTCAGGGTACGGGCCACCCCGCGATCTCCGTCAGGAGACCGCGCGCCCCACCGGCACCGGGTCGCTCGGCACACCGCTCGGGGCCGGCTGGGCCTGGCCCGCCGGACGCGGACCACCGCCCGCCACGCGGTCGAAGTCGGCCTTCGGGTCGTTGATCTGGCCCAGCGACACGACCTCGCGGCCGAGGAACAGGGCGCCCGTCCAGTCGAAGACGATGCGGACGCGGCGGTTCCAGGTGGGCATCCGGCTGACGTGGTACGTGCGGTGCATGAACCACGCGATGATGCCGCGCAGCTTGATGCCGTAGATCTCCGCGACGCCCTTGTAGAGGCCGAGGCTGGCCACCGAGCCGGCGTAGGAGTGCTTGTACTGCTTGAGCTTCTTGTTGCGGACGTGGGCCACGATGTTGTCGGCGAGGACCTTGGCCTGGCGCACCGCGTGCTGGGCCGACGGGCTGGTCTTGGCCTCGGGGTCGTCCTTCGACAGGTCGGGCACCGACGCGCAGTCGCCCGCGCTGAAGACGCCGGGCATGCCGTTGACCTCGAGCTCGGCGCTGCACTCGATGCGACCACGGGCGTCGCGGGGGAGGTCGGTGTGCTCCAGCATCGGGTTGGGCTTGACGCCGGCGGTCCAGATGATGGTGTCGGTGTCGAAGGACTGGCCGTCGTCGAGCTCGACGTGGCCGCCGACCATCGTCTTCACGCGGGTGTCGAGGTTGACCTCGATGTCGGCGTCGAGCAGGCGCTCGACGGTGTAGCGACCCATCTTCGGGCCGACCTCGGGCATGATCCGGTTGGCCGCCTCGACGAGCACCCAGCGGATGTCCTCGCGGTTGATGTTCTCGTAGTAGCGGCTGGCGTAGCGGGCCATGTCGGCGAGCTCGGCGAGCGCTTCGATGCCGGCGTACCCGCCGCCGACGACGAGGAACGTGAGCAGGCGGCGGCGCAGCGCGGGGTCGAGAGTCGTGGCGGCCGCGTCCAGGCGCGAGAGCACGTGGTTGCGCAGGTAGATGGCCTCGCCGACGGTCTTGAACGCGATGCCCTGCTCCGCGAGACCGGGGACGGGCAGCGTGCGCGCCACCGAACCGGGAGCGACGACGAGCACGTCGTAGCCCAGCGTGGTGGTGTGCCCGGCGGCCAGCTCGACCGTGACCTCCCGGTCGGCGTGGCTGATGGCCGTGACCCGGCCGGTGAGGTGCTGGCACTTCTGCAGGACCTTGCGCAGCGGGACCACCACGTGGCGCGGCTCGATCGAGCCGGCCGCCGCCTCCGGGAGGAAGGGCTGGTAGGTCATGTGGGGCTGCGGGTCGATCACGGTGACCTCGGCCTCGCCCTTACGCAGCTTCTTCTGCAGCCGGAGGGCGGTGTACATGCCAACGTAGCCGCCGCCGACCACGACGATCCTGGTGTTGCGAGCCATGACCCCATGGTCTCACCCTCACGGAGGTTTCACTCGCTTCCGGAGAGTGATACCTGTGACGATTCAGTGCCGTCGCCTTCACCCATGACTGCAGAAGTAGAGCGCGAGCGGACGACGACGGTGAGCAGCAAGAACCAGATCAAGCTGCCCGTTGCTGCTCTGCGTGAGGCCGGTGTCGCTCCCGGCGACCGGCACCGGGTGGAGGTCGTGTCCGACGGGGTGTTCCGGCTCGTCCGCGAGCGGGACCCGTGGTGGGACCCGTTCGAGAAACTCGCAGGCTTCGATCTGGGGGTCACCACGGCCGAAGCAGGTGGCGTGGCATCGGCCCGAGGATCCAGGTGATCGGCGACTAGAGCCCCGCCGCCTGCGCGGCAGCCCGCAGCACGTCCTGCAGCATCGTGGGCGTGAGCCGTCCGGTAAACGTGTTCTGCTGCGAGACGTGGTAGCTGCCGAACAGGTGCAACGGCCCCCGCTCCCCGGCCAGCTCCACGTGAGCTCCGTGCCCGAACTTCGGACGCGGCCGCGGCACCGTCCACCCCGCTCCCGCGAGCACCGGCAGCAGCGCCTGCCAGCCGAACCCGCCGAGCACGACGACGGCCCGCGGCGACAGGAGGGCGAGCTCCGCACGCAACCATCGGGCGCAGGTGTCGCGCTCCGACGGTGTCGGCTTGTTGTCGGGCGGCGCGCAGTGCACGGGCGCGGTGATGCGGGTGCCGCGCAGCTCCAGCCCGTCACCGGCGTGGACGGCGGTGGGCTGGTTCGCCAGCCCGACGGCGTGCAGTGCGGCGTACAGGACGTCGCCGGAGCGGTCGCCGGTGAACATCCGCCCCGTGCGGTTGGCACCGTGCGCGGCCGGCGCGAGGCCGACGATCAGCAGCGACGCGTCGGCCGGACCCAACCCGGGCACCGGGCGTCCCCAGTACTCCTCGTCCCGGAACGCGGCCCGCTTCTCCCGCGCCACCTTCTCGCGCCAGTCGACGAGCCGCGGGCAGGCGCGGCAGTCGACGAGCGCGGCGTCGAGCTCGGCGAGCGTCACGCGATGGAGCGCGCGATGCCGTCGAGGATGTCGTGCTCGCTCACGACAAGCTCCGTGACGCCGGCGCGCGCGTGCAGCTCCTGCGCCAGCACGTCGACGATCAGCGCACCGCCGCCGATGACGTCGATGCGGCCCGGGTCGATCGCCGGGTGGGTGCCCCGCTCCGCCCGCGACTGGCCGAGCAGCTCGTCGGCCACCGTGTGCAGCTCGTCGACCGACAGCCGCGAGAGGTGCACGGCGGCGGAGTCGTACGTCGCCAGGCGCTGGTGGTAGGCCGAGAGCGTGGTGATCGTGCCCGCGACGCCCACCCAGGTGCGCACGCCCTCCACGGGCACGGCCGCGAACGCCGCGTCGAGGATGCCGGCGGCCAGCTCGCGGGCGTCCGCGATCTCGGCGGCCGTGGGCGGGTCGCCGGCGAGGCAGCGCTCGGTGATGCGGACGCTGCCGATGTCGGCCGAGTAGGCGTTCCGCACCAGCGCCTTGCCGTCGGTCAGCTCCCCGACGACGAGCTCGGTGGAGCCGCCGCCGGTGTCGACGACGACGAACGGGCCGTCGTCGGGGTCGAGATCGCCCACCGCGCCGACGAACGACAGCGTCGCCTCCTCCTCGCCGGAGATGACCTCGGCGTCCACGCCGAGCGTGTCGCGGACCATGCCGAAGAAGTCGTCGCGGTTGCGGGCGTCGCGGGTGGCGCTGGTGGCCACCATCCGCACCCGCTCGACGCCCTTGCGGCGCAACGCGACCGTGTAGTCGGCCAGCGCGACGCGGGTGCGCTCCAGCGCGGCGGGATCGAGCACGCCGGTGGCGTCCACGCCCTTGCCCAGCCGGACGACCCGCTGCTCCCGGTGCAGGTCGCGCAGGGCGAGCGTGCCGTCGAAGCTCGTCGTGACGTCGGCGACGAGCAGGCGGATCGAGTTCGTCCCGCAGTCGATGGCGGCCACCCGTGACATGCGCAGTCCTCCGCGGGGTCGGGATCGTGTGGAAGTCACGGTACGCGGGCCCACCTGCGGCTACCCTCGGGCCGTGGCGGATCCGAGCAAGCAGCACACCGAGGACGTCCACATGCCGACGAGCCGACTGGATGCGCGGGAGCTCCTACCCCGGCGCGCCCCGTCCGCGCCCCCTCCTGCGGTCACTCCGCCGCCGCGCGCGGAGGCCCGTCCTCCGGAACCGCCGTTGCGCGACGGCGACGGCCGCACCCACCTCGTGGCGAACCAGCCGCCGTCGATCGCCGGGTACGACGCCCTGAGCTGCGATCCCGCACTCACCGACGCCGTCACGCGGGAGGGCGCCGCAGAGGCCCTGCCAGCTCTGGGCACGCTCGCGCGGCTCGTCGCGTCGGAGGAGGCCCGGGAGCACGCGCGGCTCGCCGACACCCACTCCCCCGTGCTGCGCACCCACGACCGCTACGGCCACCGCGTCGACGAGGTGGAGTTCCACCCGTCGTGGCACTGGCTGATGCGCACGTCCGTGGGGTGGGGGCTGCACGGCGCGCCGTGGGAGGCCGAGACCGGCACCGGGGCCCACGTCGCCCGCGCGGCGGGGTTCTACCTGATGGGGCAGCTGGAGTCGGGGCACTGCTGCCCGATCTCGATGACCTACGCGTCCGTCCCCGCGCTCCGTCGCAGCCCCGAGCTGGCCGCGGCCTACGAGCCGGGGCTGCTGTCCACCACCTACGACTTCGGGCTCACCGAGCCGTCGACCAAGGCCGGGCTGCTGGCCGGGATGTCGATGACGGAGAAGCAGGGCGGGTCCGACGTCCGGTCCGGCACCACCGACGCCCGCCCGCAGCCCGACGGCACCTACCGGCTCACGGGCCACAAGTGGTTCACCTCGGCGCCGATGAACGACGTGTTCCTCACGCTGGCCCAGGCGCCGGGCGGGCTCACGTGCTTCGTGCTCCCGCGCGTCCTGCCCGACGGCACGCGCAACGCGATCCGGCTGCAGCGGCTCAAGGACAAGCTGGGCAACCGGTCCAACGCCTCGGCCGAGATCGAGTACACCGGCGCCGTGGGCTGGCGGCTCGGCGACGAGGGACGCGGGGTCGCCACGATCATCGACATGGTGTCGATGACCAGGCTCGACTGCGTCCTCGGCTCGGCCGCCATCACCCGCGCCGCGCTCACGGAGGCCGCCCACCACGTCCAGCACCGCAGCGCGTTCGGCTCCCGGCTGGCCGACTCACCGCTCATGCAGACCGTGCTCGCCGATCTCGCGCTGGAGTCCGAGGCAGCCACCGCGCTCGCCATGCGACTGGCCGGGGCCGTCGACCGCGGCGAGAAGGCGCTGCTGCGCCTGGCGCTGCCCGCGTCGAAGTACCTGGTGTGCAAGCGCGCCCCCGCCGTGGTGGCCGAGGCGCTGGAATGCCTGGGCGGCAACGGGTACGTCGAGGAGTCGGGGATGCCGCGGCTCTACCGCGAGGCCCCGCTCAACTCGATCTGGGAGGGCTCGGGCAACGTCACCGCGCTCGACGTGCTGCGGGCCGTCACGCGCGAACCCGAGTCCGTCGAGGCCGTGCTGGCCGAGATCGACGCCGCCGCGGGCGTCGACACGTGGTACGACCGCGGGGTCCGCGAGCTGCGCACCGAGCTGCGCAGCCGCGAGGAGCGCCGGGCCCGGCGGCTCGCCGAGATGCTGGCTCTGTGCCTGCAGGGCAGCCTGCTGCTGCGGTTCGCGCCGGAGGAGGTGTCGTCGGCGTTCGTCAGCGCCCGGTTCCTCCCCGACGGCCCGTGGCGCACGGCCGGCACCCTCCCCGCGGAGGCGCACATCGAGGCCCTCCTCGCGCGCGTCACCCCCCACCCGGCCGGCTGACCCCGCCACCCCGCGAGTCGGGGCGTCGATGCGCGCGAGTCGCGGTCTCCGTGCGACCGAGTCGCTCTCTCGGTGCGTCCAGGACCCTCAGCCCCCCGCACCGACGTCGCACTCATCCCGCAACTCGGTCGCACTCACACCCCGACTCGCGCGCGCTCAGACCCCGACTCGCGGAGTGGGTTACGGGGTGGCGCAGGGGCCTGTTGTCCACCACTCGCCGATCTCGGCCAGGGCCTCGTCGCCGAACGGGTTGACGCCGGGGCCGGCCGCCAGGGAGTGGGCGACGTGGACGTGCAGGCACTTGACGCGGTCGGGCATGCCACCCGCACTGACCTTCGTGCCCAGCGACTCGATGGCGTCCCGTTCGGCCAGGTAGGACTCGTGGGCGCGCTCGTAGGCGGCCGCGAGATCCGGGTCCTCGGCCAGCCGCGCCTGCATCTCCTTCATCCGGCCCTCCCCCTCGAGGGTGCCGATGCGGGAGGCCAGCCGGGAGCAGGTCAGGTAGTACATCGTGGGGAACGGGGTGCCGTCGTCGAGGCGCGGCGCGGTCTGCACCACCGACGGCAGGCCGCACGGGCACCGGTGGGCCACCTCGCGCACGGCGCGCGGCGGCCGGCCGAGCTGCGCGGTGACCGCCGCGGCGTCCGCCGCGTCGATCCCCGCCGGCTCGACGCTCACGGCGAGCCCGCCGTGACCTCGCGCCACAGCGACCGGTACCAGGGCGCACCCGATCCGGCGGCCGTCTCGGGGGCCACCGGGGCCTGCGGGAACTGCACGACGTAGGGCACCTCCCCGGGCAGGGCGTAGCCGATCCGCGACCGGGCCTGAGCCTCGATCTCGGCGGGATCCTGCAGCTTGGCCTTCTGCTCCGTCAGCGAGGCGACGTCCGCGGCGAGCGTCTGCTGCTGTTCGGTGACGGCGGCGAGCTCCTGGCGCTGGGCGACGTAGTTGCGCAACGGCACCACGACGGTCAGCGCGATCGCGCAGACCACGAGGGCCAGCACGGCCGCCCGCCGCGTGGACGAGAGGCCGAGCAGGCCCGTGGTGGTCGCGACCACGCCGCGGGGCCGGGTGCGGGTCAGCTTCGGCTCGCGCCCGCGACGGCGCGCGGCACCCGTGCCGCTGCCGCGCGGACGGGGCGTCCGCCGAACCCGCACCTTCTCGGCCATCAGGTCAGGCCGTCTCCGCCACCGTGAAGCGCGGGAACGCGAGGTCGCCGGCGTAGCGGGCGGCGTCGCCGAGGGCCTCCTCGATGCGCAGCAGCTGGTTGTACTTGGCGACGCGGTCCGATCGGGCCGGGGCGCCGGTCTTGATCTGCCCGCAGCCCGTGGCGACGGCGAGGTCGGCGATGGTGGTGTCCTCGGTCTCGCCCGAGCGGTGGCTCATCATGCAGCGGTAGCCCGAGGTGTGGGCGAGCGTGACCGCGTCGAGGGTCTCCGACAGCGTGCCGATCTGGTTGACCTTCACCAGCAGCGCGTTGGCCGCCCCGCGGGCGATGCCCTCGTCGAGGCGCTCGGGGTTGGTGACGAACAGATCGTCGCCCACGATCTGGACCTTGTCGCCGATCGACGACGTGAGCTCCACCCAGCCGTCCCAGTCGTCCTCCGACAGGGGGTCCTCGACGGAGATCAGCGGGTAGGCCCCGACGAGCTCGGCGTAGACGGCCGAGAGCTCCGACGACGTGAGCTTCCTGCCCTCGTAGGAGTAGACGCCGTCGGTGTGGAACTCGGTGGCGGCGACGTCGAGCGCGAGCCCGATGTCGCGGCCGACCACGAAGCCCGCACCCTCGACGGCCTCGGCGATGAGGTCCAGCGCCGCCTTCGTGCCGGGCAGGTCGGGGGCGAACCCGCCCTCGTCGCCCAGGCCCGTGGCGAGGCCCTTCTTCTTGAGGACCGACTTGAGCGAGTGGTAGACCTCGGCGCCCCAGCGCAGCGCCTCGCGGAACGAGTCGGCGCCGATCGGGGCGATCATGAACTCCTGCACGTCGACGGACGTGTCGGCGTGCGCGCCGCCGTTGATGATGTTCATCATCGGCACGGGGAGGACGTGGGCGTTGGGGCCGCCGACGTAGCGGAACAGCTCCAGCCCGGACGACTCCGCGGCCGCCTTCGCCACCGCCAGCGAGACACCCAGCAGTGCGTTGGCGCCGAGCGCCGACTTGTCGGGCGTGCCGTCGAGATCGACGAGCCGCTGGTCGATGAGCCGCTGGTCGACGGCCTCCATGCCGGTCAGCTCCGGGCCGATGGTGTCCAGCACCGCCGCGACGGCCTTCTCGACGCCCTTGCCGCCGTAGCGCTTCGGGTCGCCGTCGCGCAGCTCGACCGCCTCGTGCTCACCCGTCGACGCGCCGGAGGGCACGGCTGCGCGAGCCAGCGTCCCGTCGTCCAGCGCGACCTCGACCTCGACCGTCGGGTTGCCCCGGGAGTCGAGGATTTCGCGTGCGCCGACCTGCTCGATGACCGCCACCAGTACTCCCGTCACGACGATGTCCCGCTTGCGGCCGCCAGCCTAACGGGCGACCTGGACCGATCCCGGGAGGACGCTCCAGATCACCCGGAGGGCACCGGCCGTTCGTCCTGTCAACCCTCGCAGATCGCGGCGAAGACATTTACCGTAGGAGGGACCATGACGAGCCAGCCAGCATCCGACGGCCTGTTCGAGTCGTACCGTCGTGCCGAGATGTTGATCGCCCGCCGCCGTCCGCTCGACGCGCTGCAGGCTCTGACCCCCGTGCTGGAGAGCCAACCCGACGACGTCTCGGTGCAGCTGCTCGCCGGCCGTGCGTACCTCAACTCCGCCCAGCTGAAACGGGCCGAGGAGGCCTTCGTCCGCGTCCTGGACCTCGACCCCGCCGACGACTACGCGCGCTTCGCCCTGGGCAAGGCCCTGCACCGCCAGGGCCGCCTGGCCGAAGCCCACGCGCAGCTGAAGATGGCGGCGGCGATGGACCCACGGCCCGAGTACCAGGAGGCCCTGGGCGAGGTACGGGCCCGGATGGCCGTCGAGGGCGCGTCCAACGAAACGGACTGAACACCCCAAACGTCCAGACCTGTGAGAATGTGTCGAAACGCGGCCTTCCGCCTCCTCGCCGCGCAAGATAGCCTGCCCCAGGTAATGATGAGGCTGTCCTAAGACAGAGACATAACCCGGGGAGCGGCGGTGCTCGGCAATTTCCTGATCGGACTGCGCGAAGGTCTGGAGGCCTCGCTGGTCGTCAGCATCCTGGTCGCGTTCCTGGTGCGCACGGACAGGCGGTCGGTGCTACCCAAGGTGTGGGTCGGCGTCGGCATCGCCGTGGCGATCAGCGTGGGCGTGACGTTCGCCCTCACCATCACGCAGCAGGCGCTCACGTTCACCGCCCAGGAGGCGTTCGGGGGTTCGCTGTCGATCATCGCAGTCGGCTTCGTCACCTGGATGATCTTCTGGATGCGCCGCACGGCGCGGAGCATCTCCGGCGACCTGCGTGGTCGCCTGGAGGACGCGATCCAGATGGGCACCGCCGCCGTCGTGCTGATGGCCGCGCTGGCCGTCGGGCGCGAGGGCCTCGAGACCGCCCTGTTCTTCTTCACCGCCGCGCAGGCGGCCGGCCAGACCACCGACCCGCTGATCGGGTTCCTGCTGGGCATCGCACTGGCGGTACTGCTGGCCTACTTCATCTACCGCGGCGCCGTGAAGATCAATATGGGGAAGTTCTTCTCCGTCACCGGCGTGCTGCTGATCTTCGTGGCCGCCGGGATCCTCGCCTACGGCGTGCACGACCTGCAGGAGGCGGGGATCCTGCCCGGCCTGAACGCCCTCGCGTTCGACGTCAGCGCCGCCGTGCCCCCCGACTCCTGGTACGGCGTGCTGCTCAAGGGCGTCTTCAACTTCTCCCCCCAGACGACGTGGCTGGAGGCGACCGTCTGGGTCGTCTACGTGGCCGTCGTCCTCGCGCTGTTCCTGCGGCCGCAGCGCGTCCACCAGCCCACCACGCCCGTCACCGCCTCCTAGGAGCACCATGTCCCGCCGGTCCCTTGCCGTCATCGGCATCGCCGCCACCGCCGCCCTCGCCGGCTGCACGAGCACCGCAGCCCCGTCGGGGGGCACGAGCGGCGGCCCGATCACCGTCAACGCCGCCGACACCACGTGCGAGATCGGGGCCACGGAGGCTCCGGCCGGCACGATCAGCTTCGCGATCAACAACACCGGCACCAAGGTCACCGAGTTCTACCTCTACGGCGCGGGCGACCGGATCATGGGCGAGGCCGAGAACATCGGCCCGGGCCTGAGCCGCCAGATGATCGTCGAGGTCCCCGAGGGCGGGGTCTACACGACGGCCTGCAAGCCCGGCATGGTCGGCGACGGCATCCGCAGCCCGTTCACCGTCACGGGCACCGCCACGCGCTCGGTCGACGACAACGCGAAGCTCGCCGAGGCCACCGCCGGCTACAAGCGCTACACCACCTCGCAGATCGAGGCGCTCGTACCGAAGACGCAGGAGTTCGCCGACGCCGTCAAGAAGGGCGACGTGGCCGGCGCCAAGGCACTGTTCCCCGTCTCGCGCACCTACTGGGAGCGCATCGAGCCCGTCGCGGAGTCGTTCGGCGACATCGACCCCAGGACCGACGGCCGCGAGGACGACGAGCGCGACCCCGGCGTCGCGTTCACCGGCTACCACCGTCTGGAGAAGGACCTGTGGGTCACGGGCCTGCAGCCCGACTCCGGTGCGATGGCCGACCAGCTCGTCGCGGACATGAAGGACCTCCAGAACCGCGTGAAGACCCTCGAGCTCACCCCGGTGCAGTTGGCCAACGGCGCGAAGGAACTGCTCGACGAGGTGGCCACCGGCAAGATCACCGGTGAGGAGGACCGCTACTCCCACACCGACCTCTGGGACTTCAAGGCCAACGTCGAGGGCTCGCAGGCGGCCGTCTCCGCCCTGCGCCCGGTGATCGACGAGAAGCAGCCCGCCCTGGGCAAGACCCTCGACGAGCGGTTCGCCGCCGTCGACACCCTGCTGGAGAGCTACCGCGTCGGCGACGGGTTCACGCTCTACACCGCGCTGACCCCAGACGACATCAATAAGATGGCCGCGGCCGTCGACGCACTCGGGGAGCCGGTGAGCCAGGTGGCGGGCGTCGTGAGCTCATGATCAGGCTTTCTCGGCGACGGTTCTTCGGCGCAGGAGCAGCGGTCGCCGGCACCGGGCTCGTCGCGGGCTGCTCGACCGCGCAGGGAGCACCGCCGGCCCAGGACGTCGTGCCGTTCCGCGGCGAGCACCAGGCCGGCATCGTCACGCCGGCCCAGGACCGCCTGCACTTCGTCGCGCTCGACCTCACCACCGCCGACCGTGCGCAGGTCGTCGACCTCCTGCAGCGGTGGACGGCCGCGGCCGAGCGCATGACGGCAGGTGCCGAGGCCGCGCCCGGCGGGGCCGTGAACCGCAACCCGGAGACCCCACCCACCGACACCGGTGAGGCGCTGGGGCTGCCCGCGTCCAACCTGACGCTGACGTTCGGGATGGGGGCGAGCTTCTTCGACAAGCTCGGCCTCGCCGCGCAGAAGCCCACCGCGCTGGCCGACCTGCCGAGGTTCACCGGTGACCAGGTCGATCCGGCGATCTCGGGCGGCGACCTGTGCATCCAGGCGTGCGCCGACGATCCGCAGGTGGCCGTGCACGCCGTGCGCAACCTCGTCCGGATGGGGTTCGGCACCACCACCGTGAAGTGGTCGCAGCTCGGGTTCGGGCGCACGTCGTCGACGTCCACGGCGCAGGCGACGCCGCGCAACCTGTTCGGCTTCAAGGACGGCACCAACAACCTCAAGGCCGAGGACCCGGACGCACTGCGCGACCAGCTCTGGGTGCAGCCGGGCGACGGCCCGGCGTGGCACGACGGCGGCACGTTCCTCGTGGCGCGGCGGATCCGGATGCACATCGAGATCTGGGACCGCACGTCGCTCACCGAGCAGGAGCGGGTGTTCGGCCGGACGAAGGGCCAGGGCGCTCCGATCGGCAGGCCCGCCGAGTTCGACGCGGCCGACTTCTCCGCGCAGGGCGCCGACGGCAAGCCCCTGATCGACGCACGGGCCCATATCCGGCTGGCCTCGGCGCAGTCCCTGGGCGGGGTGCAGATCCTGCGCCGCGGCTACAACTTCGTCGACGGCAGCGACGGGCAGGGCCACCTCAACGCGGGCCTGTTCTTCCTCGCCTACATGCGCGACCCGCAGAAGCAGTTCGTGCCGATGCAGCGGGCCCTGGCACAGAAGGACGTGCTGATGGAGTACATCGAGCACACGAGCTCGGCGGTCTTCGCCATCCCGGCCGGCCTGGCCGACGGCACGTTCTGGGGCCAGAAACTGCTGCAAACCTAGGCACGGAGCCCCAGCTCGGTCGCACGCAGACCCCGACTCGCGGCCACACCCCGCGAGTCGGCGGTTTCGCGTGCGCGAGTCGGTGGTTTCGCGTGCGCGAGTCGGTGGTTTCGCGTGCGCGAGTCGGTGGTCTCGCGGGCGCGCCGGCGTCAGGGGGCGGTCGCGTAGCGGTCGGCGGCCGCCCAGACCAGGCGGGCGTACTCGACCGAGCGGTTGTAGGTGAGCACCCCGTCCCACCAGCCCTCGCCGCTGGCCGTGTCGCGGCCGCTCGCACACAGGTACGCGGCGGCAGCGGCCGCGGCGTCGTCGAGCTGGTGGGGGTCGCGCACGCCGTCGCCGTTGCCGTCGCGGCCGTACTGCGCCCACGTGGTGGGCAGGAACTGCATGGGCCCGACGGCGCGGTCGTAGTCGACGTCGCCGTCGAGCAGGCCGTCGTCGGTGTCGCGGATCTCCTGGGTGGTGCGCGTGCCGTCCAGCGCGATCCCGATGATCGACGGGCGGACGACGCCGTCCGCGTCGAGGTCGGCGCGCCCGAGCCGGCCGTGGTCGGACTCGACGCGGCCGATGCCCGCCAGCGTCGTCCATGACAGCCGGCAGTCGGGGGTCACCGTGCGCTGGGCCAGCTCGGCAGCCGCGTAGGCCTGCAGGGCGCGGGCCGGCACACCCGTGCGGGCGGCGATGCCCGGGGCCCACGCGGCGACGTCGGTGCCGGTGGCGAGCGCGGGCGGGCGGGGCACCGGCGTGTCCCGGGCCACGTCGGCGGCCACCAGACCGTCACCGCGAGGCGCGGTGCGCTGCCCCCGCTCGGGCGCAGCCACCACGACGGCGGCCACGACCGCAGCGACCGATGCAGCCCCCAGCACGACGAGGACGTTCCTGCGGGCTGGTCGTCCGGCCGTTCCGCTCACCCGATCAGGGTAGCCCGACGATCATCGTCGGCGTCGGGCGCGCACCGGAGACCGCCGACTCGCGCACGCGAAACCGCCGACTCGCGCGCGGGAAACCGCCGACTCGCGCACGCGAAACCGCCGACTCGCGGGTGGCGTCACGTCGGCCAGTGCCTCGCCCAGGCCGCTGCGTCGAGGGCGTGGGGGTCCTCCCCTGCCTCCTTGGCCGCACGCTCCACCGACCGGATCATATCGGCGAAGCGGCGGGCCGCCCCGCGCAGCTCGGCCTCCGGGTCGATACCGGCGAGCTTGGCCGCCGCGGCCAGGGCGAACAGATGCTCGCCGACACCCGGTCCGACCGGGAGAAGCGAGGCAGGCAGGCCGGCCTTCGCGGTGCGGCTGGTGAGCTTCGCCGCGAGCGCGACGGCGGGCTGGCCGAGCGGCACCCCGTCGACGCTGGACTCCCGCTGCTTCTCGGCGCGCTTGAGCTCGTCCCAGCGGTTCTCCTGGCGCTCCGCGGTGTCGATCTTCTCGGTGCCCGCGAACACGTGGGGGTGCCGGGAGACCAGCTTGGTGACGAGGTCGGCCGCCACCTCGTCGATGTCGAACGAGTCCTCGGCCGCGACCCGCGCGTGGAACAGCACCTGGAGCAGGACGTCGCCCAGCTCCTCGCGCATGTCGTTCCGGTCGCCGTCCTCGATCGCCTGGTAGAGCTCGTAGCACTCCTCGACGAGGTAGGGCAGCAGCGAGGTGTGGGTCTGCTCGGCGTCCCAGGGGCAGCCGCCGGGTGAGCGCAGTCTGTCCATCACGGCGACCGCGTCGAGCAGGGCGGAACCGGCGGGCGCGGTGATCACCCGGTCCCCCGTCACGTGGGGGTCGGTGGTGAACAGCACCGCGTCACCGGCGAGATCGCCGGCCGCGGACGTCGCGCCGATCTCCGCGACGACCGCCGCCGGGACCGTGTCGTCCGCGTAGACGCCCTGCGCCGCACGGAGCAGGGGCACGGCCGACGCCGGCACGACCCCGGTCCACCGCGCCGGCAGGACGACGACGGTCAGCGACACCGCTCAGCCCGCGGCGGCGGGCAGCACGCCGCCCGACACCTGGTCGGCGGCGACGACGCGCAGCGCGATCGGGTCCCACACGCCGTAACGCGGGTTGACGCGGATGCCCATCTGGTCGGCGATCGGCTGCAGGGTGCGCTGGCCGATGGCGGTGAGCTGGTCCTGGCTGATCTGGCTCAGAGCGGCGGGGTCGGACCGGGCGTCGGTGCGCTTGCCGGTGACCTTGAAGACGATCCAGGTGGCCTGCTGCGGGCTGGGCTGGAAGTAGACGGTGTCGCCCACCGGGGTGCCGAACACGACGGTGCCGGCGACGCCGGGCGTGGTGGCTCCGGTGTAGACGATGCCGCGCTGCGACGTCTGGGGGTCCTTGAACAGCTCGGCCGCGCCCGCGCCGCCCGCCGCCAGCTTCTGCGCGTAGGACACCGCCTGGTCCCTGCTGGTGGCGGCGACGAGGTCGGCCGTGACCTGCAGGCCGCCCACGACCCGCTTGCCCAGCCCGGCGGCGAGGAGGTTGTCGCGCACCTGCTCGCGCAGGCCGGGCTCGTCGAGGATGGAGTTCTGCAGCAGCGCCTGGGTGCCGCCCTGCCGCGCGACGAACGCGTCGACGTCGGCGTCGGTGACCGTGACGCCGGCCTGGGCGGCCTGCTGCTGGACGAGCCCGTGCAGCACGTCCTTGGTGATGATGTCGCGGGCGACCTGCGCGCCGGTGTCCTGCTGCTTCTGCTCGGCCGGGACGCGCGCCAGCGCCGCCGCCAGCTCGGTCTGCACCGACTCGAGCGGCACCGCCGTGTCACCGACGATCACCGCCGACCCGGCCTGGTCCGGCCCGCCGCACCCGCTGACCACTGCACCGACGACCAGTACCGCGGCCGCGACCCGACCCATCTGCATCCGCACGGGCACACCTTCTCACGTGCCTGATCTCACGCCTCGACGCGTACCACGATCGTCGCGCACGCCTTGTCGGCGAACGTCTGGCGCCGCTCGTCCCACAGCGGCCAGAGGTAGCCGACATAGAGCGGCAGGGCGTCGAGCAGGTGCGCGATCTGACGGACGAGGGCGCGCCCGACCCCGACCGGCGCCCCGCTGCGCTCCCCGACCAACCGGATCCCCATGGCCCACTTGCCGAGCGACTGGCCGGTGGCGCCCTGCCGGACCAGGGTGTTCCACACCGCGAACACGGCGATGACGAGCACGCCCAGCCCGGCCAGCGCGATCGGCACCACGGAGTGGTGGAAGCGGTTCAGGAGCCGCGCGATCACCAGCAGCGCGAACACGGGCACCCCGGCGTCGATGAGGTGGGCCCCCACCCGGTGGCCGAACGACGCGTGCTCCGCCGTCACGACGGACGGGGCGGGCTCGGCGATCACACCGCCGCCGGCGCCCGGACAGGGGTGAGCAGGTCGCGCAACAGCTTCGTGCACCAGTCCAGCAGCGCGACGTCGCGCAGCTCCGCGCCGCCGATCCGCCCGCCCTCGACGGGCTTCGGCACCAGCACCACCCGCGCCGCGGGCTTGTAGGACGACTTGGGGTGCAGGCGCTTGAGCCGCATCTGCGCCGAGTCGGGCAGCTCCAGCGGGCCGAGCCGGATCCCGTTGCCCGCCACCGTCACCTCGGCGACGCCGAGCGCCCGGCAGGTCTGCCGGAACCGGGCCACGGCCAGCAGGTTGTGCACCGGCGCGGGCGGCTCGCCGTAGCGGTCGCCCAGCTCCTCGACGATCGCGGTGAGCGCCGCCTCGTCGCCCGCCTCGGCGATCTTGCGGTAGACCTCGAGGCGCAGCCGCTCCCCCGTCACGTAGTCGTGGGGGACGTGGGCGTCGATGGGCAGGTCGACGCGGACGTCGGTGAGCTGCTCCTCGGTCTCGCCCTCGCCGGCCCCGGCCTGCTGCCGGAACGCCGCGACGGCCTCGCCGACGAGCCGGATGTAGAGGTCGAACCCGACTCCCGCGATGTGGCCGGACTGCTCGGCGCCCAGGATGTTGCCCGCGCCGCGGATCTCCAGGTCCTTCATCGCGACGGCCGCGCCCGCGCCCAGCTCGGAGTGCTGCGCGATGGTGGCGAGCCGGTCGTGCGCGGTCTCGGTGAGCGGGTGCTCCGGGGGGAACAGGAAGTAGGCGTAACCGCGCTCGCGCCCACGCCCGACGCGACCGCGCAGCTGGTGCAGCTGCGAGAGCCCGAGCGTGTCCGAGCGCTCGACGATCAGCGTGTTGGCGTTGGAGATGTCGAGGCCGTTCTCGACGATCGTGGTGCACACCAGCACGTCGAACTCATTGTGCCAGAAGCCGTTCACGGTGCGCTCGAGCAGGTCCTCGTTCATCTGCCCGTGCGCGATCGCGACGCGCGCCTCGGGCACCAGCGCCCGGATCCTGCCCGCGGCCCGGTCGATCGTGGACACCCGGTTGTGCACGTAGAACACCTGGCCGTCGCGCAGCAGCTCGCGCCGGATCGCCGCCGCCACCTGCTTGTCGTCGTAGGCGCCGACGTAGGTGAGCGTGGGGTGGCGGTCCTCGGGCGGGGTGGTGATCGTCGAGAGCTCGCGGATGCCGGCGAGGCTCATCTCCAGGGTGCGCGGGATCGGTGTGGCCGACAGCGTCAGCACGTCGACGTGCGTGCGGAGCGCCGTGATGTGCTCCTTGTGCTCGACGCCGAAGCGCTGCTCCTCGTCGACGATGACGAGCCCGAGGTCCTTCCACCGGATGTTCGACTGCAGCAACCGGTGCGTGCCCACGACGACGTCGACGGTGCCGTCGGCGAGGCCGGCGACGGTCTCCCTGGCCTCGGCGGCGTCGGTGAACCGCGAGAGCCCACGGACGGTGACGGGGAACGCGCGCATCCGCTCGGTGAACGTGTCCAGGTGCTGGGTGGCCAGCAGCGTCGTCGGGACGAGCACCACCACCTGCTTGCCGTCCTGCACCGCCTTGAAGGCCGCGCGCACCGCGATCTCGGTCTTGCCGAAGCCGACGTCGCCGGAGATCACGCGGTCCATCGGGACCGGGCGCTCCATGTCGGCCTTGACCTCGTCGATCGCGGAGAGCTGGTCGGGCGTCTCCGTGTAGGGGAAGGCGTCCTCCATCTCGCGCTGCCACGGCGTGTCCTTCGCGAACGCGTGGCCGGGCGCGGACTGTCGCGCCGCGTAGAGCTGCACGAGCTGCGCCGCGATCTGCCGGACGGCCTTGCGCGCGCGGCCCTTCGTCTTGGCCCAGTCGCCGCCGCCGAGCTTGTTGAGCGTGGGCAGCTCGCCGCCGACGTAGCGGCTGATCTCGTCCAGCGCGTCGGTGGGGACGAACAGCCGGTCGGCCGGCTGGCCCCGCTTGGACGACGCGTACTCCAGCACCAGGTACTCGCGGGTGGCCCCGGAGACCGTGCGCTCCTTCATCTCCACGAACTTGCCGATGCCGTGCTGGGAGTGCACGACGTGGTCGCCGGGCTTGAGCGTCACCAGGTCGACGGTGTTCTTGCGACGCGTCGGCATCTTGCGGGTCTCGGTCAGCCCCGCGCGGTTGCCGGTGAGGTCGGCCTCGCTCAGCACCACCAGCCGGCCGGCCGTGAAACCCTCGGCGATGCGCCCGCAGGTGACCGTGACCAGGCCCTTCTCGGGCTCGTCGGTCAGCTCCTCGACGAGCGCGGCCGGGACCTCGGCCTCCTTGAGCTGCTCCAGCGACCGCTGCGCGGTGCCCGAACCGCCGACGACGAGCACGCCGGTGCCGCCGGTGGCGACGTGGGCGCGCAGGTCGGTGAGCGCCCGGTCGGTGTCGCCGCGGTAGGACTCCACCTCGTGCACGGCCGGGGCGAGCACGTCGTCACGGCCCGACAGCAGCGGGCTGAGCGTGACGACGGGGTGGCCGGTGGCGGTGGCGTGCTCCAGCACCTCGCCGAGGCTGCGGTAGGCGGAGCTGCCCACGTCGATCGGGGCGTCGGCGCCGCTCGACGCGGCGAACCAGGACGCCTCCAGGAACTCCTGCCCGGTGCGGACCAGGTCTCCGCTGCGGGTGCGGATGCGCTCGGGATCGGCGATCAGCACGAGCGCGTTCGGCGGCAGCAGGTCCGACAGCAGCTGCAGCTCACCCCCGACCAGCACCGGGATGAGCGACTCCATGCCCTCGGCGGGGATGCCCTGGGAGAGGTGGTCGAGCAGCTCGCGCAGCGGTGGGTTGTTCTCGTGGGTCCTCGCCAGCGCGGCGGCACGGGCCCGGACGGGCTCGGTGAGCAGCAGCTCCCGGCAGCCCGGCGCCAGCAGCTCCTCGATCGGGGCGACGGAGCGCTGGTCGGCCACGGAGAACGACCGCAGCTCGCTGACCTCGTCGCCCCAGAACTCGACGCGGACGGGCTGGTCGGCGGTGGGCGCGAAGACGTCGACGATGCCACCGCGCACGGCGAACTCGCCGCGGGCGGTGACCATCTCGACGCGCGTGTACGCCAGCTCGACGAGCCGTTCCAGCAGGGCGTCGAAGTCGTGGGTGTCGCCGACGCGCAGGCGGACGGGATCGAGCGAGCCCAGCCCGGGCGCGATCGGCTGGATGAGGCTGCGGGCGGCGGAGACGAGCACCCGCGGCGCGGTGGCGGCCGAGGCGAGGCTGCGGAAGATCGACAGGCGGCGGCCGACGGTGTCCGGGCGCGGCGAGAGCCGCTCGTGGGGCAGCGTCTCCCAGCTCGGGAGCACGGCCACGGCGTCCGCGCCGATCAGCTCGGCGGCGGCCGCGGAAAGGTCCTCGGCCTCGCGGTCGGTGGCGGTCACGGCCAGCACGGTGCGGCCGTCGGCCAGGCCCGCGGACAGGAACGGGCGCAGGGCCGCGGGCCCCTCGATGCGCAGGGCCGGGGTCTCGACGGGACGGAGATCACGCGCGGCGTCGACCACCGCGCCGAGCTCGGGATCGGAGAGAGTGGAGCGGAGCAGACCAGACAGCTTGGCCACGATCAGGGGTACCCCTCGCAGAGGTGAACGCACGCGGAACAGACCCCTACCCGGGACAGATGCCCGGTCGGGGTCTCGCGGCCCAGCGTACGCGGGCACGGGCACGCGGGTCGGCGCACCCGCCGGAGTCGTGCATCACCTGCGTCTGCGCAACGAATGCGCCCCCGTGGGGCAGATCGACCAGCGGTGAGGGCGCCGAGGTCCACGGGGAAGATCGGCGCCGCGCCGAGCGGCGGGGTGCGGACGACCACTGCGACCGCGGGGGCCGTGTGCGTCCGAGTCGGGATCTCCGTGCGTCCGGCGGTGACACGGAGAGCCCGACTCGAGCCCACGGAGAGCCCGACTCGCGCGCATCCACACCCCGACTCGCGGGGTGGGGAGCGGTTACGCGCGGGGTGGGAGGGCGGGCCGGCGCCGGCTGGGGCGGGTGGCCACGTCGGGGGGTGTCGCTGCCGGGCGTGCCTCCAGGGCCTCCAGGGCCATGTCCACCGCGCGTTCGAGCTGGGGGTCGCGGCCGGCGGCCCAGTCCTCCGGCGTGACCACCACCTCGACGTCCGGGTCGACGCCGTGGTTCTCGACGTCCCACGCCACGTCGTCGAACCAGAACGCGTAGCGGGGCTGGGTGACCCGCGTGCCGTCGACGAGGCCGTAGCGGCTGTCGATACCGATCACCCCACCCCACGTCCGCGTGCCCACCACCGGCGCCAGGCCCAGACGCTTGATCGCGGCGGTGACGATGTCGCCGTCGGAGCCGGAGAACTCGTCCGCGAGCGCCACGATGGGGCCGCGCGGCGCGTCCTCGGGGTAGGTGACGGGCTGCTTGTGGCGCACCACGTCCCAGCCGATCACCTTGCGCGCCAGCTTCTCCACCACCAGCTGCGACGTGTGGCCGCCGCCGTTGCCGCGGACGTCGAGCACCAGCCCCTCGCGGGCCGTCTCGCGGGAGAGGTCGCGGTGCAGCTGCGCCCAGCCCGGCGCCATCATGTCCGGCACGTGCAGGTAGCCCAGCCGCCCGTCCGAACGCTCGGCGACGAACGCGCGACGGTTCGCCACCCAGTCCTGGTAGCGCAGCGCCCCCTCCGACCGCAGCGGCCGGACCACGACGCGCCGTACCTCCTCCTCCCGGCGGACGGTCAGCTCCACCAGGTCGTCCCCGCGGGAGACGAGCAGCGGGGCGGGGCCGAGCACCGGGTCCACCGGCTGCCCGGCCACCTCGAGGATCACGTCACCGGCCCGGACGTCCACGCCGGGGCTCGACAGCGGGCTGCGCGCCGCGGGGGCCGAGCTCTCGGGCGGCAGCACGCGGTCGACGCGCCACCCGTCCGACGCCGGGGAGAGGTCGGCGCCGAGCAGGCCGGGCCGCCCGTCGCGGCCGCCCCCACCCCAGGCCGTGACGTACGCATGCGACGTGCCGAGCTCGCCGTGCAGCTCCCACAGCAGGTCCACGAGGTCGTCGTGGCTGCCGACGGCGTCGACGAGGGGTCGGTAGCGGGCGGTCTCGGCGGCCCAGTCGACGCCGGCCATGTCCTCGACCCAGAAGTGGTCGCGCTGCAACCGGGACACCTCGTCGAACATCTGCCGCCACTCCGCGGCCGGGTCGACCGTGACGACGATGCGGTGGGTGTCGATCTCGTACTCGTCGGCATCCGAGTCGGAGGGCGTCGACGAGCCCGACCGGTCGGTCCGCAGCACCCGCACCGTGTGGCCGTCCCGGACGACGAGCCGCGTCCCGTCCCCGCTGACGGAGAACCCGGACGACGGGTCGGCGATCACGTCGAGCTTGCGGCGGATCAGGTCGAAGCGCTCCAGCACGGGCCGCTCGGCCTTCTCGTCGGTGCCGGCGCGGCCGTCGCCGAGCATCCCGTTGACCGGCAGCCGGTGCCAGAGCAGGCAGTCCTTCGCCGCGGTCATCCGGCTGTAGCGGCCCTCGACCACCGGGATCGGCACCACCCGCGCGGCCAGCCCCTCGATGTCGACCACCACCTCGGGCGGGTCGTCGTCCCGCGCCTTCTTCTTCTCGTCCTCGGTCGGCTCCTCCTCGGCGGGCGGGTCCTCGGGCCCCTCGTCGGACGCCGAGACGGGCCGCCCGTCCGGGCTCGCCCCGAACGGTGACGGCGTGCGCGCCGCCAGCGGCACGAGGAACGGGCGCCAGGAGGCGGGGAAGGTGAGGTCGAAGGAGTGCTGGTCGTAGATCGGGTCGAAGCTGCGGCGCGACAGGAACGCGAGGTACTTCCCGTCGGAGGTGAACACGGGATCGGCGTCGGTGAAGCGCGGCTCGGTGACGGCCACGAGCGTGTCGTCGGCCAGCCGGGCGATCATCACCCGCGTCAGCCCGGCCTCCACCGGCTCGCAGTAGGCGAGCCACGCACTGTCCGGGGACCACGCCAGCCCCTCGATCTCGCCGTCCGTGCCGCGCGCGAGCTCGCGCAGCTCCCCGTCGGGTTCCGACGTGTCCAGCACGAGCAGGCGGCCGTCGTGGGTGGTCAGCGCGACCGCGTTGCCGTCGGGCGAGGACACCAGCGACAGCACGCGGCCCAGCTCGTCGGCGCCGACGCGCCGCGGAGCCCCGGTCCGCGGGTCGAGCGGTGCGACGCACACCGCGTCCTCGCCGAGCGCGTCGTCGACCCACACGGCGCGGGTGTCGTCCAGCGGCCGCGCCAGCCGGGCCCGCACCCCCGGCTCGGCCAGCAGCGTGCGCGCGGGCCCGTCGCGGTGGGTCAACCGGTGCACCGTGCCGCGGACGACGGTGACGCTCGTGCGGCCCGTCCTGTCCGGACGCGCGGACGTCAGCCACTCCGACGCGTGCACGCGGTAGGGCTCGCGGGCGGTGCGGGGCCCACCCAGCTGCACGTCGAGCCGGCGCGGCGCGGCGTCGAGCGAGTCGAGGACCCACAGCTCCCCCGCCGACTCGTAGACCACCCGCTCGCCGTCGGTGCTCGCGTGCCGCACGTAGAACGCGGGCGCGGCGTCGCCGCCGTGGTCGGTGTGGCGCCGCAGACCCGTGCCGTCGAGCCCGACGGAGTAGAGGTTGCCCCAGCCCTCGTGGTCGGACAGGAACGCGATGCGCCCGCCCACCAGCATCGGCGAGTCGAGGTTGCCGTCGAGGTCGGGGAGCAGCCGCACGAACTCGCCCGAGCCGTTCCACCAGAGCTTGCCCGCGGTGCCACCGCGGTAACGCTTCCACCACGCCATCTCGCGCGACATGGTGGTGGACTGCAGCACGGAACCGCCGTCGCCGAGCGCGAGGTCCGACACCGGGCCCAGCTCCAACCGCCGCGGCGTGCCCTCCCCCAACGCATAGGCCCAGCTGCGCCGCGCCGACGCCTGCCCCACCGCGCTGACCGCGAGCACCTCCCCGTCGGAGGTCCAGCCGGCGGTGCGGGTGAGCCCGTCGCCCCAGTACGACAGCCGCCGCGCACCCCCGCCGTCGAGATCGGTGACGAACACCTCCGGCGCCCCCTCCCGCCAGGACGTCCAGGCCACGCGCGTGCCGTCGGGGGACAGCCGCGGGCGCGCCACCGGCACGTCGTCGGCGGTGAGGCGGTAGGCGCGGCCACCGGCCAGCGGCGCGGTCCACACGTCGTCCTCGGCGACGAGGACCAGGGTGTCGCCGTGCAGGTGCGGGAAGCGGAGATAGCTGCGGGGCATGAGGAGTGACCGTAGGCGATCGGGAGCCGCACACGGCACTCTCACGGCGGCGCCAGCAGGATGTGCCCATGACGTCGCAAACGCCGCGAATCGCCGGACTGCTGGCCGCCGTGGGACTGGTCCTCTCCGGCTGTTCCGCGGAGCCGACGTCGGTGGAGGCGGGCGGCGCCGGCAACGCTCCGGCCGCCACCGTGTCCACTCCGACGCGGACCGGCACACCGGACCTGGAGGTCGACGTCGTCGCGTCCGGCCTGGCGGACGTGTGGGACATGGGCTTCCTGCCCGACGGACGGGTGCTGATCAGCGAGCGCAGCGGCCGGCTGTCGCTGTTGTCGGGCACCGGGCCGGGGGCCGCGGTCACGCCGGTGCGCGCCGAGCTGGGCGACGTCTACGCGCGCGGCGAGGGCGGCCTCATGGGCCTCGCGCTCCACCCCGACTTCGCGCAGTCCCGGAAGTTCGTCACCTGCTCCACCCACGCCGAGGCCGGCACCCCCACCGACATCCGCCTGGTCACCTGGACGCTCTCGGCCGACGGCACGTCCGCCACCCGCGTGAAGGACCCGCTGCTGGGCGGCCTGCCGATCAACCCCTCGGGCCGCCACTCCGGCTGCCGTCCGACGTTCGCGGCCGACGGTGCGCTGCTGGTGGGCACCGGCGACACCGCCCGCGGCACGCTCCCGCAGGACCTCACGTCGTTGGGCGGCAAGGTGCTGCGCCTCGACGCCGCCACCGGTGGCCCCGCTCCCGGCAACCCCTACGCCGACGCCGCGAACCCGGCCCAGCGCCTCGTCCACGACTACGGCCACCGCAACGTGCAGGGCGTCGCGGTGCAGCCGGGCACCGGCAAGGCGTACTCCGCCGAGCACGGTCCGAGCACCGACGACGAGGTGAACCTGCTCAGGCCGGGCGCGAACTACGGCTGGGACCCCGGCCAGGGCGGCACCGTCGGCGGTTACGACGAGTCGGTGCCGATGACCGACCTCACCCGCTTCCCCGACGCCACGAAGGCCGCGTGGAGCTCCGGCAGCCCGGTGGAGGCGGTGTCCGGAGCCGCGTTCCTGTCCGGGCCGCAGTGGGGTGCGCTCGACGGCGTGCTGGCCGTCGGGGCGCTGCGCGGTCAGAAACTGATGCTGATGACGCTCGGCGCGGACGGCGCGGTGGCGAGCGTGTCGGTCCCCCAGCCGCTGGACGGCACGTTCGGGCGGCTGCGCGCGGTGCGCCTGGCCCCGGACGGCACGCTGTTCGTCTCGACGTCGAACGGGACCGACGACAAGATCCTGCGGGTCAGCCCCGCTTAGGGCGGACGCGGCGGTCAGCGCGACGACCCGGTCCTCGTCGTTCGTCAGGGTCAAGCCCGACCGAAGCGCGCGATCGACCGCTCCTTGGCCTTCGCCGCCTCCACCTCGCGGTTCTTCGGGGGCGCGGTGGTCACGAGCGACTCGACCAGCTCACGGGTGGCCAGCTCGACGGCCTCGACGGCCCGCGCGAACACCTCCGCGTTGGCCTGCGACGGCGTCGCCGCCCCGCTGATCTTCCGCACGTACTGCAACGCGGCGCCGTGCACCTCGTCGCGGGTGGCGGGGGGCTCGAAGTTGGACAGGGTCCGAATGTTGCGGCACACCCTTGCCACGGTAGCCAGCCCCGTCGAGCGTGTCAGGAGCGTCGTCCGAACCGCACCGACGACACGCTCGACGGTCAGTCGATGGGATCCAGGCCCGTCAGGGGCGCGACCCCGAGCACGAGTTTCGCGACGTGGAACGCCTCCGCGTAGCGGGCGTGGCACTGCACCCCGCGGATCCGGGCGAGCCCGCCGAACGCCTCGGCGTCGAACCAGCTGCGGTCGCGCTGCGAGCCGTAGTGCTCGTGCAGCTTGGTGATCTTCTCGCGCAGCACCGGCTCGGCCAGCGGCAGGAACACCGATGGCTGGCAGAGGTCGCCCTCCCACTTGAGGATCTCGTAACCCAGCGTCAGGTGGTCGCGGAACACCGTCGGCACCAGCGAGGCCAGCGTGCGGTGGTCCTGGTGGGCGTCGTGCGGCGACGGGGCGAAGATCAGGTCCGGCTCGCCCAGGCTGCGCAGCTCCTCCAACGCGCCCTTGGCCCGCTCCCACCGGGTGGGCACGCGGCCGTCGGGCAGGTCGAGCACCGCCATCTCCAGGCGCGCCCCGGGGCAGAACGCGGCCAGCGCGGCCCGTTCCTCCTCCTCGCGCAGCGATCCGCCGCCCGTCAGCACCAGCGCGGAGACCGTGACGCCGGGGTAGGCCCGGCACAGCTCCAGCAGGGTCCCCCCGGCGCCGATCGTGATGTCGTCGCAGTGGGAGCCCAGCAGCAGGATCCGGTCGAGCCGCTCCGGCAACAGGCTCAACATGCGCGTACAGCCGAGTCCGTCGTCACCTGGGAAACCCCCGTTCGAGTGCGGAGCGCACGTCGAGATGCTCGCGCACGGGCGTCAGTGTTCCACGGATGGAGGAACAACCGCCCCTTTACTCGCTCCGACGGGAGCGGATGTCACCCTCGGGCGCTCAGCTTCTCCAACCGGCGGGTGGTGGGCCAGCGCACGTCGTACGCCCAGCCGAACCGCTCGAAGATCCAGATCAGCCGCGCGGAGATGTCGATCTGCCCGGGCAGCACGCCGTGCCGGGCGCACGTCGGGTCGGCGTGGTGGAGGTTGTGCCAGGACTCGCCCATCGACAGGACCGCGAGCGGCCAGAAGTTGCGGGAGCGGTCGCGCGACCGGAACGGCCGCCTCCCCACCATGTGGCAGATCGAGTTGATCGACCACGTGACGTGGTTGGAGATCGCCAGGCGCACGAGACCGCCCCAGAAGAACCCGGTGACGATCCCGGCCCAGGACCACGTGATGAGGCCGCCGAGCACGGCGGGCAGCAGCAGGCTGACGGCCACCCACAGCCCGAACAACCGGCTCACCCGCATGACGGCGCGGTCGGCGAGCAGGTCGGGGATGAACCGGCGGTGGTTGGTCTCGTCGCGGTCGAAGAACCACGTCATGTGCGCGTGCAGGAAGCCCTTGGCCACCGCGGCGGGCGACGTGCCGTGCAGCCACGGCGAGTGCGGGTCACCCTCGCGGTCGGAGAAGGCGTGGTGCCGGCGGTGGTCGGCCACCCAGTTCAGCACGTTGCCCTGCACCGCCAGCGATCCGGCGATCGCCATCGTCACCCGCAGCCACGGGCGCGCCTTGAACGACGCGTGCGTGAAGTGCCGGTGGAAACCGACGGTGATGCCCAGCACGGCCAGTGTGTAGAACACCGCCAACAGGCCGAGGTCGTGCCAGCCGACCCCCCATCCCCACGCCAGCGGCACCGCCGCGACCAGCGCCACCATCGGTCCGGCGACGAAGACGTAGATCATCGAGTGCTGGAAGGCGGTGCGCCGCCCGTCGATGACGGGCTCGGGACCACCGGCAGCGGCGACGGCAGCGGACATGGATCTCCTCGGGTCTGGGGACCGGTCCCGGCCCCTCCCGAGGCTAGGTGACACACGCGGGTACCCACACCTGTGCCCTCACGAACTTCCGGCGAACCGGCTGAGACGAGGGCAAAACCCCTGCGTGCCGGCGGGTGCGAGGATGCAGGCGATGAACAACCCGATCCGCCGGGTGGGTGTCTTCGGGATGATCCTGATCCTGGCGCTGCTGGCCAACCTGACCTACGTGCAGGTGGTGGAGGCCCCCGACCTGCGCGGCGATCCCCGCAACCCCCGCGTGCTCATCGAGGAGTACTCGACCCCGCGGGGCCGGATCAGTGCCGACGGCCGGTTGCTCGCCGCGAGCGTCCCCACGTCCGACCGGCTGAAGTTCCTGCGCCAGTACCCGAACGGTGCGGAGTACGCGCCGGTCACGGGCTACTTCTCCCAGATCTACGGCACGTCCGGCCTCGAGCGCGCCGCCGGGTCCGTCCTCGACGGGTCCGACGACCGGCTGCTGTTCCACCGGCTCACCGACCTCGTCTCCGGCCGCACCCCCACGCCCGGCAACGTCGTGACCACGATCGACCCGCACATGCAGGACGTCGCCTACCAGGACATGACACGCCAGGGCTACGCCGGTGCCGTCGTCGCGATCCAGCCGTCCACCGGGGCGATCCTCGCGATGGTGTCCACGCCGTCGTTCGACCCGAACCCGCTGGCGTCCCACGACGCCGCGACCCAGAAGAAGGCGTGGGCGGCCGACGCCCCCGCCCTCCTCGACCGCGCGATCTCCCAGACCTACCCGCCCGGCTCCACGTTCAAGCTGGTGGACCTCGCCGCCGCCCTGCAGGACGGCTACACCCCCGACACCCCGGTGACCGCGGAGAACCGCATCACGCTGCCCGGCACGTCGACCACGCTGGAGAACTACGCCGGCGAGCACTGCGGCCCGGGCGACGGCCCCACCGTCACGCTCGCCGTGGCGCTGGCGCGCTCCTGCAACACCGCGTTCGCGACGGTGGCCGACCAGGTGGGTGCGGACAAACTGCGCAGCGCCGCCCGGGCCTTCGGCATCGACGGGCCGGAGCTCGACATCCCGATGCCCGTCACCGGCTCGCACCTGGGCGACCTCGCCGACGCCGCGTCGCTCGCGCAGTCCGGGATCGGGCAGCGCGACGTGCGCCTCACGCCACTCCAGAACGCCATGATCGTCGCGACCATCGCGAACGGCGGCGTGCGGATGGCTCCGCACCTGGTCAAGGAGATCGTCGGGCCGGACCTGTCGGTCATCGACACCACGTCACCCGACGACCTGGGCCGCGCGATCCCCTCCGGCGTGGCCGCCACGATCAACACCATGATGCAGGGCTCCGAGCAGTTCACCACCGGCCACGGAGCGATCCCCGGAGTCACGATCGCGTCCAAGACCGGCACGGCCGAGCACGGCGTCGACTCCAAGAACACGCCCCCGCACACCTGGTACAGCGCGTTCGCCCCCGCCGACCGGCCCGACGTGGCCGTGTCGGTGATCGTCGAGGACGGCGGGCACCTCGGCGACGCCGCCACCGGCGGGTCCGTGGCCTCCCCCATCGGCCGGGACGTGATCGCCGCCGCGCTGCAGGACGGCGTAACCGGCTGATCGCCGATGGCTTCCGCATGTCAAGATGGGGGCCTGTCCGCCGTGGTGTAAAGGCAGCACCTCTGATTTTGGTTCAGATGGTTCAGGTTCGAATCCTGGCGGCGGAGCACCTGGTCAGGGCGACACCCCATCGCTCCGACTCCCGCTCTGACAGCTGACGGTGACAGCAACGGCCGCTCACGAGAGCTGTTCGTCGAGGTGGTCCAGCGCGGCGCGCTGGTTCTCCAGGTTCACGTGTCCGTACACGTTCATGGTCATCTCCATCGCACTGTGGCCGACGATCTCCATGACGATCCGCGGGTGGACACCGAGGGCCAGGAGCAAGCTGACGCAGGTGTGCCGCAGGCCGTGGAGCGGCACGACCCGGAGTCCGTGCTCTGCACACAGGTCGTTCCACAGCTTGGTGACGGTGCGCGGTTCGAGCGCGGTGCCGTGCCGGTGCCCGAAGACGTAGTTGTCCGGTCGCCAGGGCCGGCCGGGCTCTCCGTGCAGTTCCTGGACCCGGCGGTGGTGCTCGGCGAGCGCGTGGAGTGCCCGTGCGGGCAATGGAACGGTGCGGTTGGACCGGCGGGTCTTGGTGCCGAGGACCTGGAGCCGGCCGTCGATCCGTTGGACGGTCTGGCAGACGCGCAGGGTGCGGCCGGCGAAGTCGACGTGTTCCCAGCGCAGCCCGCACAGCTCGCTCCGACGGAGCCCCAACATGACCAGCAGCACCCACAGCGCATGGCGCGGGTCATCGGTCGTGGCGTCGAGGAGCTGGCGGGCCTCCTCCACCGACAGCGGTTCCTTGGGCTTCACGACCGGCCGCTCGACCTGGACGAGCTTGGCCACGTTCCGGGTGACCAGCTCCTCGCGGTAGGCGTGCTCCAACGCTGCACGCAGGGTGGCGTGGGCGTACTGGATCGTCCGTTGCCCGACGCCATCGGAGCGCAGGCCGTCGACCATGAGCCGGACGTCGCGGACCCCGAGCCGGGTGAGCTTCTTCTTGCCGATCCGGGGCGCCAGGTGCAGGCGGACGTTGCCCTCGTAGGCGATCCACGTCGTGGCGCGCACGTGCCGCTTGACGTGGGCCAGCCACTCGGCGAGGAAGTCGGCCACGGTGAGGTTGGCCGGCGCGACGGGGATGTTCTTCTCGGCGCGTTCCACGAGCTCGCGGAGTTTGGTGTTGGCCTCCGCACGCGTCTTGGCGTAGACGGCCTGCCTGCGGACCCCTCCCCCGACCACGGGGACGTAGGCGGCGGCGACCCAGCGGCCGTCCTTGCGCTGGTAGACGCTCCCCTCGCCGGTCACGTTGCGGCTCACGCGGCATCACCCGCGTCCTCGATCATGCGCCGCGCGAAGTCGTGCACCGACTCGACGGGGATGCGACGGAGCTTACCGATCTTGAACGACTGGAGCTGGCCGGTACGGATCAGGTCGTACACGGTGCAGCGACCGATCCGGAGAGCATCGGCGGCCTCTTCCGGAGTCACCAAGACGCGTTCCATGTGGAGCCTCCCTGATCGTCGGACTGGGCATGCCGCGCCGAGTGGCGTGCGAGATCTGTGCCGTCGAGCAGGTCGAGGTGGATCACGCCGCCACCTCACGACCAAGATCGGTAGTTGCCGAACCGTCGGGCGGATCGGCGCCGGCCACGAGTTGGGCGGCGTCGTAGTCGGCTTTCCAGCGTTGTCGTTCGCTGATCGCGGCCAGGAGCAGCGCGGGCCGGGTCGGGACGTCGGGGTCGCCGGCCTTGGTGCGTTCCCACTCGAAGGGCCCGTCATCGACGGCGTAGCCGGGTCGCACTCCGGCGCGGTCGAGGAGTTGCCGAACGAATGCGCCCCGTTCGGCGCGGTGGTCGTCGAGGGTTTTCCCGGACCATTTGCGGGAGACCAGGACGCGGCGTCCGGCGATGCCGAGGTGTTCAGGCTTGTGGGCCTTGCCCTTGCACTGCCCCGGCGTCGTCGACAACCGGGCCCCCTTGGGCTGCACCCCGTAGAGCAGCCACACCGCGCAGCGCGGCGAGCACGGCGTCACCCGGAGTTCGGCGACCAGGCGGTCACGATGGCGGCGAGCCCGGTCGGTGGCGTCGTCGGCCAGGCCCGCGGCGTGGGCGACGTCCTTGGTCAGGTACTTCGTGAGGTAGCCGATATGCCGCCCGGCTTCCTCCGTGCCGCCGAGGATGCCCTTCACGTGGACCTGCGCGCCGAAGGTCACCACGTGTGCCGGGGCGTCGAGGTCTTCGCACGCCGCGTCGAACGTCGGCAGTGGCTCCCGGGTATCGGGGTCGACGAACCCCTTCGTCCGGTCGTCCCAGCGCGGCACGTGCTCGCCGCGGTAGCGGATCTCGTCATGCGCCGGCCACCACACCTGGTGATAGGTCGCGGCCGCGATCGCCCGCAACTCCGCCCGCGGAATGGTGCCCCGGATGGCGGCGTGGAAATGCGGAGCCCCGCGACGCTGCGGCTCGATCGTCCCGAAGTACTGCACCTCCCAGCCGACGCAACGCCGCGTGTTCTGCCAGAACCGGTCCAGCAGCGCCGGGAAGTGGATCGCGTCCCGCGCGGCACGCCGGTAGTCGTAGCGGTCCAGGTCGAGCGCGGCCCCGTCCCCGTCCACTCGCCCGTAGCTGTCGAGGGTGAGCGTGAGGAAGGTGGAGGGCCGGTACTTCTCCCCGAACACCTGCCCGAGCGTGCGCTTCTCCACCGGACGGCGCGGGAGGTTCGGTGCGTCCTGCCGCCGCCGCGTCGACCGCTTGCGCACAGGCCGGTCGGGTGGGTCGAGGGGTTCGAGCCGGCCCCGGACTCCGAGCCCGCGTAGCTGCTCGTCCACGACCTCGACCGCGTCTCGGATCTCCTCGCACTCGGTGTCGTCGCCCTCCTCGCGCGCGACTTGGTAGGCCGCGTGCAGGTCCGCCCGGACCGCCATCAGCTCCTTCTGCGCCTCGGTCGGGTCAGCCGGTTTCGCGAGGGGCTCGTGCTCGAGGTGCCAGCCCTCCCGGCACTGCACCATCCGCAGCCGGCGTTGCTTCTCCGCGCACGGCGGGCAGACGTCGTCGCGGCGGGCCCCGCACGGCACCGGCACCACATCCACCCGGCCAGACGTCAGGTCGATCCGCCGCAGCGCGAGCGGTCGGACGCAGACGCCGTGATCCTCCGCGAGCTGGCGCGCCACGTCCCCGGTCAGGGCGAGCAGGGCCTTCTGTGCGCGGGTGAGCTGGTCCTGGTCCACGAACTCGGCCGGTGGCCCGTCAGCGGCCACGGTGGGCGTCGTCATCGGTCACCCCCGACCGGCACGTCATCTGTCAGGGGCTGATCTGCCCGAGCGCGGCCAGTCAAGACGGCGTTGACGTAGGCGATGTCGGCCCGGTCCTCCCGGCACTCCCGCAGCCAGCGCTGCGCCCACCAGATCGCAGCCAGGAGCAGGCCGGCGACGGCGAGCACCACGAGAACCTGCCCGACCAGGACTTCCAGCCACGGGAACACCGCCGAGGCGCACCCGAGCCCGCAGATCACGAGGACGCCGAGCATGAGCCGCTCGTACTCGCCGCTCGTGCGCAAGTTGTTCATGCCATTCCCCCGACGGGGACACCCGCGGGTGCGGGCAGGGCGAATGTGGCGTCGGGGAACACGGGCTGGCGGGCGCCGGTGACGAAGTCCTCCAGCTCCTTGATCGTCTCGTCCGGCACCCACCCAGCCCGCACGCGCAACGGTTCGCGGACGCCTTCGCCGAACAGGTAGCCGACGCCGGGTTCGTGCTCGCCGATGCGGTTGGCCCAGGCGCCGCGGTCGTAGGCGTGCTCGCCCAGGACCATCCCGACGTGGGACTTAGAGGCGACGCGCAGGCAGATCCGGCGCGGGAACAGCTCCCGGACCGGGACGGTGTCCTTGGTGGGCTCCTGCACGTACCCGCGGACGGTGTAGCCCAGCGCGCGGCCCTGGGTGGTGAGCAGGGCGACGCGTTCGGTCATGGCTTCGCGGGTCTTGCGATCGCTGACGTAGCGCATCAGCGCCCCGATCTCGTCGAACTCCACCAGCTCGAGGGGATGCTCACGGGTGATCGGCACGAGCCGGACCCGGCCGGCGAACGCGACCTTGCGGGCCTCCATCCCCTCGATCAGGTCATCCAGCAGCGCCAGGGCGTCCTTCGAGGAGACGGCGTAGCGGTGGAACACCCGCCGCCCGTAGGCCAGCTCCATGCCCTTCGGGTCGATCCCTGACACCCGCACCAGCCCGTCACGGATCACCGGGGCCAGCGAGACGATGGGCGACCACATCACCGAGTTCTTGCCCGCCCCGGTCGACCCAGCCGTGAGGGTGTGGCCTCCGGCGATGGGTTGGTGCCAGTCGGTGCCGTACTCGGTGCGGCCGGACCACACCTTGCGGAGATCCAGGCTCGTTCCCGCCGTGGCGACCATGTCGCGCAGGTTCGGGCACGCGACAACGTCGTGGAGCCGGTCGCGGCGCTGGTAGTCGATCGACACCCGGTCCGGTCCGAGTTCCCGGATCTGGCAGCGGGTGACACCGCGAGCGACGGCGAGCTGTCGGGCGGCGGCGTCGAAGTCCTCCGGCGTCTGCCCCGCCACCAACCGCACATGCACCTCGTCCCACGAGCCCCCTGAGCGGACCGCGACGATGCGCGGGAGCTGGTCGGGGCGGGTCTTGGGCTTGGGCTTGACCGCGGAGCGCCGGAACGGGGTCACCTGCACCGTCATCGCGTTGTCCGAGTCGGCGACGGTCAGGCCGCAGGCACGCAGCCAGCCGGGCATACGCGGGGCGTAGACCATCCAGCGCTGCCACCAGCCGCGCAGGAACCGGCCCGCGTAGGGCTCGAACGACTCCCGGCCCAGCCAGCGCCAGCCGAGCAGGACGAGGGCCAGGCCCCCGACGGTCGCGCCGAGGGAGAGCGCGCCGAGCCAGTGCAGCCACCCGAGCAGCAGCGCCGCGGTGAGGGTGGTGCGCCAGTGCCGGACCATCCACCGCCCGGTCTTCCACACCCCCTTGACCAGAAGCCAGGCCGTGATGAAGACGACAGGGATCGCGGCTAGGGCCTCCAACACCCTGGTCAGGAACTGCCCGACCTTGTGGAGCACCCACAAGCCGACTCCGGCGCTGGCCGCCCACACCATCAACTGAGCGGTGGTCATCACGCCACCTCCCGGGCGTCGGTCGACGTGCTGGCCCAGCGCTGGTGCGCCGCCTGCCGGGTGACCCCGAGCCGGGAGGCGATCTCCGCCCACGAGTAGCCGCCGGAACGCAGCCCGAGCACGGCGTCACCGATCGCGGCGTCGAGGTCGGCCGAGAGCGCGGCGAGGGCAGGCAGCGCCTCGACGTCACCGGCGGCGATCCGACGGCCGGCGGCGCGGATGATCCGGCGGCCGAACGCGGTGAACTCCTCGTTCTCCACCACCCTCGACCGTCGCCCGGTAGTCAGGGTGGCGTTGACACGGGAACCCCTGCGCGCGCTCATGCCGCCACCGCCCCAGACCCGGTGACCGCGAGCCGCTGGGCGACGAACAGGGCGTGGCGCTCGTCGGGGGTGGTGCCGCCGATGACGCCCCAGCGCCGGGCCGGGTCCTCCCCGGCCATAGCGTCGAGCAGGCACGCGGCCTGCACCGGGCATGCGGCACAGATCCGCTTGGCCACCTGCACCGCTGGGGCGGTCGGGGTGAGGTCGAGGGGGTAGAAGATCTCCGGGTCGCTGGCGGCGCACAGAGCGCGGGAGCGCCAGTCGCGGCCGGCGGGTTCGCGGATCATGCCGACACCCCCAGCTCAGCCCAGTTCGACAGCGCACCCGCGGCATCGGAGGTGGGCCGGCGCTCGGCGCGGGCCTGCCAGTCCGCGGCGCAGTCACGCCAGAACCGCGCCCGGTCGTGCTCGGTGAGCTGCGCGTTCATCGCGGCCTTCCCGAGCAGCGCGCCGTGGGCGTAGGGGAAGTGGTAGGCCCGCCGGGCCAGCACGCCCCACCACGCCGACGTGCGGGCGCTGACCAGGGCCAGCCGGGCGCAGCGGGCCACGTTCTCCGCGTTGTCGCGGTGCGGCATGTCCGAGGCGACCCGCTCGTCGGTCGCACAGGCGTTGAGCGCTGCGGTGACGCGGGCCAGGAACTCGTTCGCGGTCGTGAACTCGTCGTCGGTGTTCATCTAGGGTCGGTGTCCTTCCGGATGCTCGGTTCCTTGCCAGGGGTTGGGACTCAGGGAGATCAGGAGGGGAGCCCGGTTGCCGCCGAGCTCCCCTCCGCCAACTGCGGTCAAGCCGCCTCCGCGTTCGTGCGCGGGGAAGGCTTGCCACCGGACTGCGGCGCCCGCATCCCGGTCGCCCGGTAGCTGAAGGCGATCCGGTTGCGCTTGTCGTCGAGGTACGGCGTGACCGTCAGGCCCTCGAACTCCACCGGGCGAAACGGCATCCCCGGCATCGCCTCCGGCGGCACCGGCTGATGCGGAGCGGAGATCTTCACCGTCACCGTCTTCACGTCTTTACGGGCATCCGGGTCGGCATCCAGCACCGACACCGACCACACCAGCACCCCGGACTCCTTGTCCGTGGCCTGCACCGCACGCTCACGCGTCGAGCGCTCGAAGTCGCGCACCGCCTCCACATCCCCGATCACGAACGCGCCGTGCGGGAACACCTCACCGTGGCTGACCTTGAGCCGAGTCGGGATTGCCATGACCACTCCTCCTGTTTAGCCCCCTAAACATTCTGCTCCGAGTGGAGCGCCTGCCGTGTAGGGGGGTAAACACAAGGTAGGGGACTTGCGGAGACACTGTCAAGTCCCCCTAAACTCATCACGGTGAGTAGCCCCGACGACTTCGACGAGGTCCGGCGAGACCCGGACCCGATCCGACGCGGGCGCCGCGCCACCACACTCATGTCCGTCTACCAGCAGCGCGCGGCCGAACTCGCCCGGCTGCGCCGCGAGGCGATCGAAGAGGCCCACGTCGGCCAAGGGCTCACCTACACCGAGATCGCCACCGCGCTCGGGATCACCAAGGGCCGCGTGACCCAGATCCGCGGCGGAGCACCCGCCCGGGAACGCGCGTTCTTCGGCGTCGGACCCGTCCACGTCGGCGTGCCGCTGCGCGAGGGCACCGACGACCGGATGCGCAGCTACATCGACGCCGCCGACCTCGCGACCCAGACCGACACCGAAACCCTCTTCGGCACCCTCGCCCTGGCCGCCGAGCCGTTCACCATCCCGTCCGACACCAGCACCGTTCCCGACGGCGATGTCGTGGTGATCTGCGGCCCGAAGTCCGCGCCGATCGGGGCCGACCTCATGGAGTCCGACCCCTGCCTCGGCATGGTCCGCGAACACGGACGGTGGTGGATCATTGACAAGCGCACCGGCGAGCTGTTCGGCTCACCCTCGACCAACGACCCGCCGGAACCGGCAGACGTCGGCTACCTGTCCCGTCGTCGCGACGGAGACCGCGTCATCGTGCACGTCGCCGGCATCCGCAGCACCGGATCACGCGGTGTCCTGCACTACCTCGCCCGCCACCTGCGCGAGCTGTACCTACGGACCGGCGACGAGTCGTTCAGCCTCGCAATCCGCTGCGAACTCGACGACCTCACCGTCACCGACAGCAGCATCGTCAGCGGCCCCCACCTCTGGTAGCCCCATGAAGGTCCACACCGCCACCCTCGCCGGCGGCACCACCAACGCCGACCGCGTGTTCTTCACCGACAACGCCGTCATCGTGCTCGACGGCGCATCCGCACACGAACCCGTCGATATCGACCCCGCGACTTACGCCCAACTTCTCGGCGAGACAATCGCCGACCAGCTCGACCACTCCCCAACGGCGGATCTCGCGCGCGTCGTGCGTACCGGCATCCGGCGCGCAGCCGCCAGACCCCCTCTCACCCGTGGAGCCCGAACTTCTCCGTCCAGCACCGTCAGTATCCTGCGCACGCGTGACGGACTCGCCGATCTGTACGTCTTGGGCGACAGCCCGATCTACTACGGAAACGGCACTCAGGTCTGCCACCTGGTCGACGATCGCTTGTCCACTTTCGCCGTTCCGGAGCGCGACCACTACGTATCCGAGCTCGTTGCGGGCCAGGGCTACAACGACCACCACCGCGTCGCCCTTGCGGAACTCCAGCGAGAACAGAGCAAACACCGCAACACGTTCGACGGCTATTGGATCGCCGAGGCCGACCCAGCAGCAGCTGACCACGCCATCACCGCGAGGCTGGATCCGACGTCAATCACATGGGCGGTACTCGCCACCGACGGAGCCGCTGACATCATTGAACGCACCGGTCAGTCATGGACAGATATCGCCCAGTACGACGCCAGCCGACTCGCCGACCTCCTAGAGGGCCTTCACCAGTGGGAAGCCATGATCGACCCCCAAGGCCGCCTACTCCCCCGCGCCAAACGCCATGACGACAAGACCGTCGCAGCCGTGCTCCACCTCTTCTAAGCACGTCCGCAGAGAGGACCAGGGGGACGAGATCCAGGCTCCCATAGTATTGATCAACTCCTCGCCGTATGATCCATCGCTGTGGCACGCGATCACTACCTAGCTGCAGCATTACTGGGGCGCTTCTCTGCGTCGAACACGCTCCCTGCACGCGACCGCAGGCTGTTTGTAGCCCGCCACGGCCGAAACATCTCCACAGCGAGGGCGAGTTCATTTGGCTATGTGAACGGTTTATATGACGTTGAAAGATCCGGCTCCACTGACTCGCAACCGGGACATGCCGCCACGTCCGTCGACCAGCACGTCGCTGGCTACGAAAGCGCTCTGCCCTTCGTGCTAGACCAACTTAAAGCGAGCGAGCCAATTGCACTGAAGCCGTGGCTAAGGACAGCAGTTCCCTTCGTCGCCGCCGCATTCGTACGAGGACCAGACTTTAACAAACGGTTCGAACGCCGGTCCTTCGTTGAGGCTACGGCCGGTTCGGTTAGTCCCGACAATACCAACAACGCCCGGTCTATTGAATTAAGCCTGCTCCTGGCGCCAGTCATGGCCGCACGATGGGTCATATTTCATGGTGCAAGTCTTGAAACACCCTTCATTATTAACAACCTAGGAATCACTCCAAGTGCAGACGGAGCAGACCGCGGCTTCGTTATTCCGATCAGCAACTACACGGCGATTGGAATCTTTCCTAGGTCGACCGGGACAGTAGCCATCTACCGATCCGGATGGGTCCCCGTGATTGAGCATCGCGTCATCGACTCTATCATGGTCACTGATTGCAATCAGTGCACCGCAGCCGTAGCAACAGAGTGGATCGCGGGCCGCAATCAACGCATATTGGAAGACAATATCCAATTCATAAAAGCTGATGAGAGTCAGCTGACGCAAGCGATGGAAGGATGGCCTATCACTTATCGATCGCTCGTATCACACGACCGCGAATGGCACCGCCTCGTTAGTGCGACGGCTGCCGATCTATCACCATCCGAACTGCCGAACCTCCAGGAAGTTGTACCTGCCAAACTCGCCGCCGACTGGTGCCCACCCGTAATTCTCCGGATCAATATGCTAGAAATGCCCACCGGACTCAGCCTTGCCGGGCGAACCATCAGGCTCAAGTTGGACACCCCCGCAGACTACGGCAAGTACTTCATCACACCTGGCGATTAGAAGATCTCGCGTGCCGCCTCACTAAAGCGAATGAATTTCGGACCGCGAAGTTGTCAGAACCTGCACGATGACTCCGGACGTAGGGCGACTTCAGACACAGAGGCCTACGGTCGCGCATCTGGCGCTTCAGGCATGCCCAACGAGAGCGGACGACCGAGGCCGTAATGATCCGGAGCCGCTACTGGGATCTCAGCAAGCGCTCCGCTCGCGCGCCGTATCCAATGACGTCCTGAGCGGTCCGTGAATGCTATTTCGACTCCAGGTGCCCGCGACATGCCCCAATCGAATCCTGGCAGCGCCAGTGCCCTCCATTGTCCTGGCGGAATTACAGAGTAAGTCGCAAGGGGACTGGACGCCCGCACACACTCTTCTCCCGTTTTTGGTCCGGCTCCTTGAACGGTGACAACCCATATCACTGCCTCGTAAACAGGTTCATCTGACCTATTTGATAAATCGATTCTGCAGCCTGGACTTTCAGTCGCGCCTGTACCAAGCCAGGCCGAAACGAGCTTGGCTTGGTCTATCAATTCGTCTTGACGACGGAGCCGCCGGTCACGAGCCACCTGCGCCAGGGCGAGCGATACGGCCGATACCGTTCCAACAGCGCTGACCCAGGCCGGAATGTTGCCCCAAACGGTCGTCATGTAGGCAGCATAAGGCATGTCTGCGATCGGAGTCGCCCAAGCATACGGGCACCCCTCCGAACCCGCCCAGAAAATTTCCTGAAGTCTTACATGTGGCGATACTGGTCAGCACCCGCCCTAAGGTAACTATTCCGCCCGACTTGCCACATGCTATCGGGCGTTGCCCGGTGGGGATGCCGCTTCGGTTCCCGCGATGGTGCACATAGTTGCTGCCGAATCTGTCTCTATGGGATCAAGGCGCCGCCTCCGGCGGCGCGGGCCGGCCGTGCCGGCCCGCCGTCCGCCCCCTCTACCTCCGGCCCGGGCGCGGCCGTCGGCCCGACCCACCCGGCCCTCAACCGCCAGAAGCATCGCCAGATCCCTGAGTCAGTTCGTCGCCGCCATAGGCTCGACACATGGAGCCCACCCGACGAGCCGTCGAAGCCGACATCCCGGAACTCGTCCGCCTCCGCGCCGCGTTCGCCGAGTACCTCAAAGCGGCTCTTCCGGAAATGGAGTGCGGCTGAGGGCGTGATCGACCGCGGGAGCGGGGTCGTGTCGCTGCGCTGAGGCGGGCCCCAAGAAGTTGATGATGAAGGTTCCTACGCCGAACATCGTCGAACACCCCGGGGGCCCTGTGTCGCAGCCTACGTTCTCGCCCGCCCAGATCGTGGCCGACACGATCGTCCGCACCGTCGAGCTCGG
>Ga0209963_1000453_pt1 | contig 64542 bp, 60 predicted proteins | sample ThiBio_1000_biof_2_FD_183957 | JGI IMG/M metagenome (GOLD analysis project Ga0209963, IMG submission 183957) | Wastewater bioreactor microbial communities from Cape Town, South Africa - Thiocy_cont_1000_biof (SPAdes) | ecosystem: Engineered > Bioreactor > Thiocyanate-remediating >...
GCCGCGCACTGCGCGACGTACCCCGTCGTCTCGGCCGTCATCGCCTCCTGTGCGTCGCGGACGAGTGCCCATCCGCCCGCGACGGCCTCGAGGCAGCCGACCTTGCCGCAGCGGCAGAGCACATCCGCCCCCTGGACCCGCACGTGGCCGATGTCTCCGGCGGCGCCGTTCGCCCCGCGGTGGAGGTGCCCGTTCGACAGCAGTCCCGCGCCGATGCCGGTGCCGACCTTGCAGTAGATGAGGTCGATCCGGTCGTCCTTGCGGCGTGAGCGCTCGCTGAGCGCGAGCAGGTTCACGTCGTTGTCGACCCACACCGGTGCGTCGAAGCGCTGCTCGAAGCGGCGGCGCACGTCGAAGCCGTTCCAGCCCGGCATGATCGGCGGTGCGACGGGTCGGCCGCTGGCGAAGTCCACCGGCCCGGGCAGGCCGACGCTGACGCCCCACACCGGCGTGTTCGGGACGCGGGCGAGCACCTCGTCGATCATCGACATGACCGTGTCGAGCGTCTCCGCCGGTCCGCGCGAGATCTCCCACTGTCTGTGCACCTGATCGACGATCTCGCCGTCGAGGGTGGCGACGCCGGCGTGGATGTGCAGGGCGCCGAGGGCGCACACGACGATGACGCCGAGCTCCGACCGGAAGCGCAGGGTGCGCGGCGCGCGTCCCCCCGAAGAGGGGCCGAACTCGCCGTCCTCGAGGTAGCCCATCTCGATCGCGCGGTCGACGCGCTGCGTCACGACGCCGCGCCCGAGCCCGGTCAGGCGGCCGATCTCGGGACGGGTCGACGCCTCGCCGGTACGCACCATGTTGACGATTCGCAGCAGGCTGGTCACTTCGTCGGTCTGGGCGCCGAAGCGAAGGGTGGACTCGTTGGCCATGGTTGATTCTGACACAACGCCGACCTGCTTCGGTCGATCATCGCGCCTACTATCGTCAAAATAGCCAAAACTTAGGTATGCTTCCTGCTCAAGTAGTCCACGGGAACGGAATGAGCGAGGAAGCCATGGCCACCGGGGTCGGAATCATCGGAGCGGGGCCGGGCGTCGCCGCCCTCCACATGCCCACGGTCGCTCGCCTCGCCGACCGCTTCGCCGTCGTGCACGTCTCGGACGGCGGCAGCGGCCGCGCCGACGTGCTCGCGGCGCGCGTCGGGGGCGTGGCGTCCCGCGGACACGAGGAGCTCCTCGCCGACCCCCGCGTCGAGGTGGTGGCGATCTGCAGCCCGCCCGACGCCCACGCCGCCCAGGTGCTCGCCGCCGTGCGGGCCGGCAAGCGCGCCATCCTGTGCGAGAAGCCGCTGGCGCTCACCCTCGAGGACGCCGAGGCCGCGGTCGAGGCGTGCCGGGATGCCGGCACCGCGCTCGTGGTGGGCACCAACCACCACTTCGACCCGGCGTGGGGCCGCGCGAAGCACCACCTGACGGCACTCGGGAGCCGTGTGCGCTCCGTCGTCGTGACGGTCGCGCTTCCGCCCAACGGCAGGTACCACGACGTCGTGTCGGAGGGCGCCGCCGACCTCGCCTCGGCCCCGCGCCCGCGGCCGGACTGGAGCGACCCCGCGGTCGCCGCGGCGATCGTGCGTCAGCTCGTCCTCGGGCTCGGCATCCACGACCTGCCGCTGCTGCGCGATCTCGTCCCGCACGTCGACGAGGTCGTCTACGCCCGCGGCATCCCGCCGGTGGGCTACGCCCTCGGGCTCATCGGCGGGGGCGTCCCCGTGCAGCTGAACGCGGTGATGCTGCCCGGTGGCGACGACACGCTGTGGCGCATGGAGGTGACCACCTCGGTCGACACTCTCGACGTGACGTTCCCGCCGCCGTTCGTGCACTCCGGCAGCGCGGCGGTGCGCGTGCGGTCGGAGGACGGCCGCGTCACCGCGTATCCGCGGGAGGGCGGGGACGGCTACGTCGCCGAGTGGCGCGCCGTCGGGGCGCTCCTGGACGGCACGGAGACGGTGGAGTACGACGAGATCCTCGCCGACGCCCGGTACGCCGTCGACCTGGCGGATGCCGCCGCCGAGGCCGTCCGCGAGGGAGCGGTCGCATGATGCGCGTGCGTACGACGCTGCCGGGCTACCTCGCCGCGGTGGCCGAACTCCCGGTCTCGACGTCGCCGACGGCCGAGAGCGCGGGGTCCCTCGTCGTGCTCCCCGGGCGACGCGGGTGGACGGATGCCGTGGCCCGCGCGGCCGCGGACGGCGCCGCCGTCGTGGTCGTCGACGAGCCCGGCTGGGCCGCGGTGGCGGATCTCGACGCCCTGCTGCGCCTCGACGTCCCGGTCGTGCTGAGCCGCAGCCGCCTCCGTGCGGACGTCGCCGACGACGCCCGGCGAACCGAACGGGCCGCGCTCGTGGTCGGATCGTGTGCGGCGGCGCCGCGGGTCCTCGCGGAGGTCGTGCGGGACGCGGTCGGCTGGATCCGCACGCTCGGCGACGCCCCCGTCTCCGCCGTCTCCGCGCGCGGCGCCGAGCACGGCGGGATCGCGCTGCTCGACGTCGGCGGAACCCCCGCGACGCTGGCGGTGACCGCCCTCGACCCGACCGCTCGGCCGCGCACGCGCGTGACCGCGCTCGGTGTGGAGCGCAGCGACGTCGAGACGACGCCGGACGGCACGACGGTGACGGTCTCGTCCGAGAGCGGGGCGCGGCTCCTCCCCGCCCGATTCGAGGATGCGCCGCGCCTCGCACTGCGCCGCGCGCTCGCCGCCGGCGGCGCGCATGCGGACGACGTCGCGCTCTTCCGCGCGGACGTGGTGGTGGCCGATGCCCTCGTGGGCGGGCAGGGTCGTCTTCCGGCCTCATAAACGCGGCCGATTCGCCACATAGGAACAATCGGGTTCCCATATTGTCGGAAACCGACCAAAGTGGCAGATGGCGCGAGAGCCGCTTCCGAAAGGATCGAAGATGATCACACTCCTCTCCCACCTGTCCTACGTGGCGATCACGTCTCCCGACGTCGAGGCGTCGGTGGAGTTCTACAAGAACCAGGTCGGGCTCATCGAGGTCGACCGCGTCGACGGCGCCGTGTACCTGCGCTGCTGGGGCGACTACTACGCGTACTCCGTCGTCGTCCTCCCCGGCGACGAGCCGTCGCTCGCGACGATGGCGTGGCGCACCTCCAGCCCCGAGGCGCTCGAGGAGGCCGCGCGGCGGGTCGAGGCCGCCGGCATCCAGGGCGAGTGGGTCGACGACGTGCACCTGATCGGCCGCGCGTACCGCTTCGTCGGGCCGTGGGGTCACTCGCTCACCCTCCACTGGGACGTCACCCGCCATCACGCCACCGACGCGAACGCCCTCGACGGCGAGGCGGCGTCCATCTACCCGGACCGGCCGTCGCGCCGCAGCTCGGTCGCGGGTGCGCCGCGTCAGCTCGACCACGTCACGGTCGCGACGAGCGACGTCGACGCGTTCGCCGCGTGGTATCGCGATGTGCTCGGGTTCCGGATCATGGCTCGGACGGTGCTCGACGAGGCGCCGATCTCGGTGTTCTCGGTGCTGACGACGAACGAGAAGTCCCACGACCTCGGCGTCGTGCTGGACGGCTCGACCCGCGCCGGGCGCGTCAATCACTACGCGTTCTGGGTGGACACCCGCGAAGAGCTGCTCATCGCGGCCGACATCCTCGGCGAGAACGGCTACCCGATCGAGTACGGGCCGTCCATCCACGGCATCGGGGAGCAGAACTTCCTCTACTACCGCGAGCCGTCGAGCCTGCGGATCGAGCTGAACACCGGCGGGTACCGCAACTACGTCCCCGACTGGGAGCCGAACACGTGGCGGCCGTCCCAGGGGTCGAACAACTTCTACCGCAACAGCACGATGCCGATGTCGATGACGGAGTCCTTCCCCGCCGCGGACGGCCCCAGTGCGACGGAGGAGGGCGTCCCCGAGGAGATCCGGGCGGCACTGCTCAACCCCTACGCCGAGCAGGGCCGCGGCTGATAGACCTGAGGGCGGGTCGTCCCCGACGATCCGCCCTCGACAGCCCCGGGCATCCGGGGCAGCAGGAGGATTCATGACGACGAGGTCCGCCGGGCTCACCGCCCCGTTCGCGCTCGCACGCTATCGCGATGCCGACGGGACGACCCTCGGACTCGTGGCCGGCGACCGCATCCGTCCGCTCGGCGCTGCCGATCTCGGCGCGCCCGACCTGAACGCCTTCCTCGTCGCGCCGGACTGGGACCGCGTGGCCGGCCTCGCAGCCGGCGACGCCGACTGGCGCGCGCTGGACGACGTGACCCTGGTCGCACCGGTCGAGCCGCGGCAGGTGCTGCAGACCGGCGCGAACTACCGGCAGCACGTGATCGAGCTCGTCGCCGCCGGCCTCACGCAGGACGACACCCGCACGCCGGAGGAGGCGCGGGCGTTCGCCGCGAAGCTCATGGACGACCGGCGTGCGAACGGCGAGCCCTACTTCTTCATCGGACTCCCCGCGTGCGTGGTCGGCGACGACGTGCCGCTCGCGCTCCCCGCGTACAGCGACGTCCACGACTGGGAGCTGGAGCTGGCCGTCGTGATCGGCGTGCCCGCCTTCCGCGTCGCGCGGGACGAGGCGATGGCGCACGTCGCGGGCTACACGATCTGCAACGACATCACCACGCGCGACCTCGTCTTCCGCAAGGACATGAAGGAGATCGGCACCGACTGGTACCGGGCGAAGAACGCGCCCGGGTTCCTCCCGACCGGTCCGTTCCTGGTGCCGGCGCCGTTCGTCGACGCCGCGGACCTGCACGTGCGGCTCGAGCTCAACGGGCAGATCATGCAGGATGCCTCGACCTCCGACCTCCTGTTCGACCTGCCCGCCCTCGTCGCGGGCGCATCCTGGAACATGCCGCTGCTGCCGGGCGACCTGCTCCTCACCGGGAGCCCCGCGGGCAACGGGCAGCACTGGAAGCGGTTCCTCCGCGACGGCGACGTCATGACCGGCAGCATCGAGGGCCTCGGCACCCAGGTCGTCCGCTGCATCGCGGAGGACGGGCGATGAGCGCGCCGAGCGAGTTCCCCGCCGACCTGGATCGCACCGACCCGGAGGGCGAGATCGCGGCGCGCGCGGCCGCCTACCGCAACTGGGGCCGGTGGGGCGCCGACGACCGCCTCGGAACGCTCAACCACATCGACGACGCCAAGCGGATCGAGGCCGCGGGACTGGTCCGCACCGGCCGCGCGATCTCGCTCGCGCAGTCGTTCGACACCGCCGGGCCGCAGAAGGGCTGGCGCCGCCGCACCAACCCGGTGCACACCATGACTGACACCGGCGTCGACGCCGAGCGGGCGAACCAGGGCTTCCCGCACGGCATGGGGGGCGCCGACGACGTCATCGCCATGCCCCTGCAGTGCTCGACCCAGTGGGACGGCCTCGGCCACATCTTCGACCACGGCACGGCGTGGAACGGACGCCGCGCAGGCGACGTCGTCACGAGCGAGGGCGACCTGGTGACGGGCATCGAGCACGCGGCATCCGTCGTCGTATCCCGCGGTGTCCTGCTCGACGTCGGGCGCCACCTGCAGCCGGAATCCGGCGAGCTGCCCGACGGCTACGCCATCACGGCCGCCGACCTGGACGCGTGCATCGCCGCACAGGGGGAGTCCGCCCGCGTCGGCAGAGGGGACATCGTCCTCGTGCGCACCGGCCAGTACGCGCGCACGCGGCGCGAGGGGTGGGGCGACTACGCCGGCGGTCCTGCACCCGGTCTCTCGCTGACGACGGCCGGATGGCTGCACCGCACCGAGATCGCCGGGATCGCCACCGACACGTGGGGCTTCGAGGTCCGTCCGAACGAGTTCGACGTGCCCGCGTTCCAGCCGCTCCACCAGGTGGTGATCCCGAATCTCGGGCTCACGATCGGTGAGATGTGGAATCTGGAGGCGCTCGCCGACGCGTGCGCGGCGGAGGGCCGCTACGACTTCCTCCTCAGTGCGGCGCCGCTGCCGATCACCGGCGCCGTCGGCTCGCCGATCAATCCCGTCGCCCTGCTGTAGCCGCACGACGACCCCCGACCGCAGGAACAGAGAGGTTCTGACATGACCGCAGTGAAGAAGGTCGCGATCGCCGGCAGCGGCGTCGCCGCGATGGCCGCCGCCATCCAGCTCGCGAAGGCCGGTGTCGACGTCGACGTGTTCGAGGCGAAGCCCGAACTCAGTGCCCTCGGGTCGGGCATCACCCTCCAGGGCAACGCGCTGCGCGTGTTCGACGCGCTCGGGGTCTGGGAGGACGTGCGCGACAAGGGCTACTTCTTCGAGGGTCTGACCCTCCGCGCGCCCGGCCCCGACGCGCCCGTCGTCGCGGAGCTCCCCGAGGTGAAGACCGGCGGCCCGGACTACCCCGCGGGTGGGGGGATGCCGCGTCCCGACCTCGCCGCGATCCTCGTCGAGCACGCCGAGGCGGCCGGCGCGCACGTCCGGTTCGGTGCGCGCGTGACGGGCCTCGACGCCCGCGCGGACGATGCCGTCGAGGTGTTCGTGAACGACGAGTCCGCCGGCGTGTACGACCTGCTCATCGGCGCCGACGGGCTCAACTCGACGGTGCGCGAGCTCATCGGCATCGACACCCGCCCCGAGCCGACCGGCATGGGGATCTGGCGCGCGTTCGTCTCGCGTCCGGCCGAGGTCGAGCGCAGCGAGCTCTACTACGGCGGCCCCGTCTACATCGCCGGCTACACCCCGACGGGCGAGGACACGATGTACGCGTACCTCGTCGAGGACGCGCAGGACCGCACCGGCGTCTCGGACGACGAGGCCGTGCAGATCATGCTGGGCGAGTCCATGGCCTACGGCGGTCCGTGGGAGGCGATCCGCGCCGACCTCGCCGCCGGGGCGAGCGTCAACTACACGTGGTTCACGCAGCACATCGTGCCCGCGCCGTGGAACCGCGGCCGGGTCGTCGTGATCGGCGACGCGGCCCACAGTTGCCCTCCGACGATCGCGCAGGGTGCCGCACAGGCACTCGAGGACGCGCTCGTGCTCACCGAGCTCCTCACGGCGCGCGACGCGGTCGACCAGGACCTCTGGGATGCGTTCCACGCGCGTCGCGTCCCCCGCGCGCAGGCCGTCGTCGAGGCATCCGTCCAGCTGGGTGCGTGGCAGCTCGAGCACAACCGCGATGCCGACGCGCCCGGCCTCATCTTCGGCATCGCGCACCGCATGGCGGAGCCGGCATGACCGAGGCGCATGCGCACGACGCCGGGGTCGCGGAAGACCGAACGCAGGGCGTCGGCATGACCGAGGCGCACGCGCACGACGCCGGGGTCACCGACGTCCACGCCCACGTCCTGCTGCCCTCCCTGCAGGCGGAGGTGGAGCGACGTGCGCCGGAGGGTTTCGCCGCCGCTGCCGCCCTGGAGCTGCGGCGCAACGGCGCCGAGAGCCAGGCGGTGTCCGGGCCGATGGTCGGGGCGCGCATCCCGAAGCTGACCGATGTCGCGGTCCGGCTCGGGGCGATGGACGCGCAGGGCGTCGACCGCCAGTGGGTCAGCGCCTCGCCGAACCACTTCTATCCGTGGGCGGAGGAGCAGCTGGCGGTGTGGGCGGCGTGCGAGGCGAACCGCCTCGTCGCCGAGCACGTGGCGCAGGCCCCGGAGCGGCTCACGGGTCTCGGGCTCGTGCCGCTGCAGCATCCGTCGCGCATCGTGGAGTGCGTCGACGACGCCGTGCTCGGGCGCGGCCTGGCCGGCGTGGAGATCTCTTCGTTCGCGGGGGACGTCGAGCTGTCCGACGAGCGCCTCGAGCCGTTCTGGGCCCGCGTCGAGGAGCTCGGCGCGATCGTGTTCCTGCATCCGTTCGGCTGCAGCCTGGACGAGCGGCTCGACCGCTTCTACCTCGCGAACACGGTCGGACAGCCGGCCGAGAACGCGGTCGCCCTCTCGCATCTGATCTTCGGGGGCGTGCTCGACCGCCACCCCAGGTTGCGCCTGGTCGTCGCACACGGGGGCGGATACCTCCCGACCGCGATCGGCCGCTCCGACCACGCGTGGCGCGTGCGCCCCGAGGCACACCGCTGCGCGCACGAGCCGTCCCACTATCTGCGGCGGATCTGGTTCGACACCGTCGTCCACGACGAACTGGCGCTGCGCCATCTCGTCGAGGTGGCGGGCGGCGCGCAGGTCGTGCTCGGGAGCGACTTCCCGTTCGACATGGGGCTCGAGGACCCCGTTGGCTTCGTGACGGGTACGGGGCTGCCGGCGGAGGTCGTCGCCCGGATCGTCGGGTCGAACGCCGCCGCGCTCCTCCGCGCGAAGATCCGCACATAACCGCGGCGCCCGCATCGTAGCTTTAGTTGATTTCAGGCTTAAGTGTGATTACAATCGACACTGACGTCGGGGCACTGCGCCCGATCCCGCGCGTGACGTCGCGTCGCGGGGCACACCACGTCGCGTCGATCGCTCGATCTCTCGGGTACTCCGATATGAAGCCTTCGTCCCGGGTCCCCGCGCCCGTCCTCACGCCGCTCCGGCTCCGCCTGCTGCTCGTGTCGCTGCTGTCGGTGTCGTTCCTCGGCGCCCTCGACAACACCGTCGTCTCCACCTCGCTCGCGACGATCGCCGGTCAGCTCGGTGCGCTCGAGCACATGAGCTGGATCGTCGTCGGATACACGCTGTCGAGCACCGTGCTCCTGCCCGTGCTCGGCAAGCTGGGCGACGTGGTCGGCCCGCGCAGCGTGTTCCTCGCCTCCCTCGTCCTGTTCCTCCTCGCCTCGCTCGCCTGCGGGTTCGCTCCCGGCATGGGATGGCTGATCGCCGCGCGCGTCGTGCAGGGGATGAGCTCCGCCGGCCTCCAGCTGATGTCGCAGACGATCGTCGCGCGGGTCACATCCCCGCGTCAGCGTCCCCGCTCGCTGGCGATCATCGGCACCGCGTTCCCCATCGCGATCCTGATCGGCCCCGTGCTCGGCGGTCTCATCACGGACTACTGGGGCTGGCCCTGGATCTTCTGGATCAACCTCCCGGTCGGCGTCGTCGCGCTGACCCTCGCGCTCATCGCCGTGCCGCATCTCGCGCCCGGAGAGCGACCGAGCTTCGACATCCCCGGCACCGTGACGCTCACGGTCGGCCTCGTCGCGCTCGTGCTGGCGGTCACCTGGATCGGCGAGGAGTCGTCCCGCGCGGCCGCGCTGGCATGCTTCCTCGTCGCGGCGATCGCGTTGGCCGCCTTCTTCGCCGTCGAGGTGCGCGCGTCCGCGCCGATCCTGCCCCTGCGGCTCTTCGCCGACCGTGCGTTCGCGGCGGGCACGGTGCTGTCCGCGATCATCGGCATCGGCCTGTTCTCGGTGACGTCGTTCCTCCCCACCTACATCCAGATGGCCTACCGCGCGACCGCCACCGTCTCGGGCCTCGTGCCGATCGCGACGGTGTTCGGCATGCTCTTCGCCAACCTCGCCACCGGCTCTCTCGTCGGCCGCAGCGGTCGGTACCGGCTGTACCCGATCCTCGGCACCTCGCTCGGCGCCCTCGGGCTCCTGGGCATGGCGCTGCTGCCGGTCGGCCTCCCGCTCGCCGCGCCGATGGCGATCATGTTCGTCGTCGGCGTCGGTACCGGATGCTTCATGAGCCTCGTCGTCGCGATCGTGCAGAGCGCCGCCCCGCCGAGCCAGACCGGCACCGCGACGGCGACCGTGAACCTCGTGCGCCAGATCGGGTCGACGGTCGCGACCGCCGTGATCGGCGGCGTGATCGCCGTGGGCGTCGCCGCCGCGCTCCCGCGGGGCCTCGACGCCGCCACCCTCACGCCGCAGCTCGTGCACGCGGCGGACCCGGCGACGCAGGCCGCCGTCGCCGCCATCTACCGTGACGTCTTCACGCCGATCTTCCTCGCGCTCGCCGCGGTGTACGCGATCGGCATCGTCGCCGCGCTGCTCCTGCCCCGCGGCCGGCTCTCCGACGACCACGAGCCGGCTCCCGCCACCGAACCGATCGCCGCCTGACCCCGACCCGTCGAACCCGAAGCCCCATCGAGGAGTATCCATGCCGCAGCATCCCACCATCGCCGTCGTCGGGAGCGGACCCATCGGTGCCGCATACGCCCGGCTCATCCTGGAGGGCGCGCCCTCCGCGAGGGTCGTCATGTTCGAGGCCGGACCGCAGCTCACGGCCCTCCCGGGCGAGAGCGTGCGCAACATCCCGGACCCGGCCGAGAAGGAGCGCGCCCGCGAGCTCTCGCAGGGCCCGCAGGCGGGGGCGCTGCGGTCATCGCTCGGCATCCCCGAGACGGCCGTCGTGGAGGGCATGTTCACGGCGCGTCAGGGCACGCACCTGATCGACTTCGGCGGCGAGGGGTCGGGCCACGCCCCGACGTTCCCGGCCGCCGCGGCCTCGACCAACGTGGGCGGGATGGGCGCGCACTGGACGTGCGCGACGCCCTCGCCGGCGTTCAGCGAGAAGATCCCATTCATCCCGGACGACGAGTGGGACGAGCTGATCGAGGTGGCGAAGGGCCTGCTCCACGTGCAGAGTGCGGCGTTCGCCGACTCGGGCGTCGGCGCCGCCATCCGGTCCCTCCTCACGGAGGAGTACGAGGGCGATCTCCCGGATGGCTTCGGGCCGAGCACGCTTCCGGTCGCGGGCGACCCGCAGCCCGACGGCTCGATGCGGTGGGCGGGTGCGGACGTCGTCCTCGGACCCCTCGCCGTGCCGGGCACTCCGGAGCACGCGCGCTTCGAGCTGCGCGACCTCACCCTCGTCCGCCGCGTCGAGACGGAGGACGGCCGGGTGACGGGCGTCACCGTCGAGGACCTGCGGACGCAGGAGACCTCGTTCGTCCCCGCCGACCTGGTGGTCGTGGCGGCCGACGCGTTCCGATCGCCGCAGCTGCTGTGGGCGTCGGGCATCCGCCCTCGCGCGCTCGGGCACTACCTCACCGAGCACCCTGTCGTCATCTGCACGGTGGCGCTCGACGCCGAGCGCATGGCCCGGTTCGCCACGGAAGCCGACCTCGAGGCGGAGCTCGCCCGCCGCGCGGCGAATCCCGTCGATCCGGTGGCGGCGGTCAACCGCATCCCGTTCTCGGAGCCGGACCACCCGTTCTCGCTGCAGGTGATGTACTCCGAGACCACGCCGTTCCCGATGGAGCCGGGAGCCGCATACTCCGGCAATCGGTGGGGCTACGTGAACATGGGCTACGGCATGCGCAAGGCGCCGCGCTTCGAGGACGGCGTCACCTTCGACGACGACGACCGGGACTACCGCGGGTTCCCGAACATGACGATCCAGTACGAGCTCACCGAGAGCGAGAACGCCGAGATCGCCGCCGGCACCGCCCTCCTCCGCCGCGCCGGCGGCGCTCTCGGCGACTTCGTGGCCGAGCCGCGGCTGCTGCCGAACGGCTCGAGCCTCCACTACCAGGGCACGATGCGCACGGGGGAGACGGACGACGGCACGTCGGTCGCCGACCCCTATTCGCGGGTGTGGGGCGTCGAAGGTCTGTACGTGGGCGGCAACGGCCTGATCCCCACCGCGACCACGATGAACCCGACGCTCATGAGCGTGGCCATCGCCGTGCGAGGCGCCCGTCAGGCGGTCGCCGACATCTCCTGAGCGGCGAGCGGGAGGCCTGGCGGACTATTAGCACTCGCGATGGCAGAGTGCTAACATTTCATTAGTTGAGTCATATCGACTCAACTCTGGAAGTTCGGATGAGAATCCGACCGCTCGAAGGAGATGACATGGCCACCTATGACCCGCTCCGCGACCTGGAGCGATTCGCGAACAGCATGTTCGAGCCGACCCGTCGAGGACCGCGCGAGATGCCGATGGACCTCTATCGCGACGGCGACCACTACGTCCTCGCCGCCGACCTTCCCGGCATCGACCCGGGATCGGTCGACGTCGATGTGGACGGCCAGCTGCTGACGATCCGCGCCGAGCGCACCCTTCCGGCCGGCGAGGGAGTGAAGTGGATCACGCGCGAGCGTGCCGCCGGCAGCTTCCTGCGCCAGCTGAGCCTCGGCCAGGGGATCGACACCGAGAACATCGCGGCCAGCTACCGGCACGGCGTCCTCAGCGTGACGCTGCCCGTGAGCGAGAAGGCGAAGGCGCGCAAGGTCGAGGTCCGCACCTCCGACGACGCGCCGTCGCTCCGCGTGCAGGAGGGCGAGAAGTCGGCCGTCGAGGCCTGACTCCCCGCGCGTGACGCGGTCCCGGCCCCGACCCCCGAGCGGTGGATCGGGGGTCGGGACCGCGTGTCGGTGGGGTGGAGTAGGGTCCGACTGAGCCGTCGGGTGTCTTCGAGGAGTGGGTATGGCTTTTCCGAACGCGCAGACGCTGCAGACGTGGGTGGACGAGTTCCGCGACCTCGGGTACCCGAGTGCCGGCACGCTCCGTGTGCTCGCGCGCGATGGGGACGCGGCGACCGAAGACGGCCTGCTCACCGTTCACCTGGCGGACGCGGAGACCAGCATCTACGTCGAGCCCGAGTCGAGCGCGTCCGAGCGCTGGCTGATCACCCTCGAGGCGCGCGATGAGCCGATCACGCTCGATCCCGCCGCGATGCTCCGGCTCGCAGGCGAGCTCGCGTCCGTGTCGGCGCTGTGCGCGTTCCTGGAGGCGCGGTCGATCGCGGCGCGCGCGGACCGGACCGCCTGATCGGACCGCTACGTCCGCGGCTCGTGCGCCGTCGTCGTGATCGCGTCCAGGAAGGTCGCGAACGCCTCGGTCCTCTCCGGGGGATGGGCACCGATGGCCGTGTCGAGGGCGGTGTCGAACCGCGTCAGCGCCGACCACGGCTCGACGTCGAGGTCGACCGTGATCGTGATGCGATTCACCCTGCGGTCGGCGGTGTCGACGTCGCGACGCACCGCGCCGCGCTCGACCAGCCGGTCGATGACCGTCGTCACCGCGGGCGAGGTAACGCCGAGATACTCCTTCAGCCGGGTGGGACGGGTGCCCGGATTCTCCGCGATGAAAAGGAGGGCCCGGGCATCGAGCTCACCGATGCCGAGAGACGTGCGCGCCGCGAGCAGGGCAGCGCCCCGCGCCTCCAGATAGCGGCGCAGCGCGCTCTGCAGCGCCGTCTGCGGCCGTCGACCCGTGCTCACCGGATCCCCTTCCCTCGAACGACATTTCACCGTACCCCCGTCGCGCGAACGGTCCGGGTGGCGCTCCTCACGTTGTCTGACTAGACTACTTACTTAAATTGCTTAGGTAAATGAGCGAAATATCTGCTCGGGTGCCGGGCGCGGCCGCGAGATCCATGAAGCGACGGCCGACGACAAGGCCGGTGCGTATGTGACGCAGCGGCCGAAGGAGACATCGTGGGCAAGTTCCAGTACAACCAGATGACCAAGGTGGACATCGACGACCGGGTCCTCATCCACCTGCAGCACGTGATGTCGACGAAGCTCCGCCGCGGCGAGCCCTTCGCCTTCACGTGGCGCGACGATGCGAGCCTCGGCGGCGGCCGCACGACCGTGTGGGTGAACTCCGCGTCCGCGTTGGTGTTCAAGTACTACGGCAGCCGCCAGCCGGCGCTCAACCACCGCTGGCTCGAGGCCCTCATGTTCGCGGCGAACTCGCCGAACGGACTGCGCTCCGTGCCCGAACCTGAGGACGTCGGTGCGGTGAGCTCGCTCACGGAGGCCGTCGCCTGATCCCGCCGCGCCCGTCGCCTCTGGCGCGAGCCCCTCGGATGCGGTAGACCTTCCCCAGGACGCGGGCCCGCGACGACGCGGGTCGTCGGCGCCGACGACTGGGGGAACGGCCATGGGGACGATCGACGACGCGCAGCGCGCGAAGGCGGAGGCCGAGGCGGAGACCGCCCGGAAGCAGGCCGAGGCCGCGGAGAACGACCGGCTGAAAGCGATCGCCGATCGCGAGGCCGCCGAGATCGCGCGGGACAAGGCGCGCGCGGAGCTGACCGAATGGCAGGCCGGGGCCGCGGCACGCACGCGGACAGCCGACCTGGCCGCGGAGGCGAGCCGCCTCGACAACGTCGCGAAGCTGCAGACGGCGGTGGGCGCTGCGACGCCCGACCTGAGCGAGGTCAAGACCGGCGAACTCCACATCCCCGCCGACAAGGTCATGTTCACGACGCTGCTGAGTGCGCGCGCCCTGGCCGACGCGGCCGATCGCGTGCGTGCGGCCGTGCTGGGGGAACAGGACGACTGCCGCGTGATCGTGACGGCCGATCCGCATCTGCTGGAGCGGGATGCCGCGCGCCTGGGGATCCAGGCCCGCCTCGCCGACCTCACCGCCGTGATCGGGTCGTTCCCCGGCCCCGCGGTCCACCGGGATGCGCCGTCGCGGTCCCTCGTCGGAACGGCGGTGATCGGCGCGGCCACTGCGGCCGCGAAGCTCATCCCCGGCATCCTCAGCCTGCTCGCCGCGAACCGGACGCTCACCGCGGTGGATGTCACGGTGGATGCGGAGAACGCCGTGATCGCCGTGGCGGGCTCGATCGCCGAGGCCAAGCCCGACTCCGAGGTCGTGATCGACGCGTTCCGCGTGCTCGCGGACGGCGACGCGCCTGCGGAAGGGGGCGTGCTGGCCGCCCGCAACGCCCTGCAGGCGGCCGTCGTGCAGCTCCAGATGCAGATCGCGGACCAGAACGCGGCGGCGAAGGAGGACCAGGACGCCGACTGGCTCGCGGCGGCGGCCAGTCTCGCCGCGAACGGGCGCGACGTGCTCGCCGCGATCGACACGATCCCCGCGGGTGCCACGATGTCTCCGCTGACCGCCGCGATGGCGGTCGAGCGCCTGCGCTTCGGCGCACACGACGGCATCGTGCTCGTCCGAGTGGTGGGGGCGTCGGCGTCGGAGCTGACGAGCGACCGGGCATCCTTCCTCAAAGACCGGATCCACGCGTCCGCCAGTGTCGCGCTGTCCTACGCCTTCATCGCACGCGGATCGTCGCGGGTGCGCGCCGCGGGTGTCGTGACCGGGAGCAGCCAGCTCGTGGGCACGATCGGCGCGCAGATCGACGTGACCGCGCACCCCTGACCCGGCGCTCCAGACGGCACGGGCGCGGATTGCGCGATACGCGCACCCGCTGGGCGTTCCCCGGCGGGTGCGCGTAAGGCGGGAGTCAGTCAGGCGTCGCGGCGCTTGACCAGGGTGAGCGCGAGGGCGAGCACCGCGACGACCCACGCGGAGAGGACGCCGAAGCCGCCCCATCCGTTCAGGACGAGACCGCCGCCGGTCGACACCGTCGCCGTGTCGGTGCTCGCGTAGCCGAAGAGCTTGCTCCCGGCGCTCTGCGGCATGAGCGCCGACACCGTCGTCACCCAGTCCGCGCCCTGCGTGAGGGCGCCCAGGATCGAAAGGATGATCGGCACGACGAGCAGGAGGCCGAGTGCCGTCGCCAGCGTCCCCGCCGTGCTGCGCAGGATGATGCCGAAACCGAAGGCGAGCAGGGCGATCATCGTGACGAACACGGCGCCGCCGAGGAGCGGGAGGAACACTGAGGGCTCGCCCAGCTGCACCTCGACGTCCTTCGCGGCGAGGATCGGCGACGTGATGAGCGCCGAGACCCAGATCCCCACGGAGGTGGCGAGGAACGTCGTGACCGCGAGGACGACCGCTTTGGCGGCGATCGCGCCGGTGCGGCGCGGTACGGCCGCGAAGGTCGAGCGGATCATGCCGGTCGAGTACTCGCCCGTGATGATGAGCGAGCCCAGCACCGCCGCGATGAGGACGGCGATGTTGAGTCCCGCGGTGTTCACGCTCACCACGGTCGAGCGGGCCGCGTCGCCCGTGAGCGCCGTGCCGCCGAAGGAGCTCAGGCTCGAGGCGAGGACCCCGATGCCGATGACGAGCAGGACGATCAGGCCGTAGCACCAGAGCGTCGAGCGGACGCTGCGCAGCTTGATCCACTCGGAGCGGATGACGCCTCCGGCGGTGAGCCGGCCCGTGGTGGTGCGGCGACGGGTGGGGGCTGTGGTGGTGGTCATGCCGCCACCTCCGATCGGTACTCGACATCGTCCTGGGTCAGTTCGAGGTAGGCCTGCTCGAGGCTCGCCTTCACGGGCGTGAGCTCGTGCAGCAGCACGCCCGCGTGGAATGCGGCCTCCCCGATCCGCGCCGCGTCGATCCCCGTGATCGACAGGGCGCCGTCGGGCGTGCCCGTCACGCCGACCTCGGGCCCCGCGATCGCGGAGGCCAGGAGGTCGGGGGACGGCGTCCGCACCGTCACCCGCGTCGTGCCCACCCGGCTGGTGAGGTCGTCCATGGACGCGTCGGCGAGCACCTTGCCGCGCCCGAGGATGATGACGTGGTCGGCCGTGACCGACATCTCGCTCATCAGATGGCTGGAGAGGAACACCGTGCGCCCCTGTGCGGCGAGGTGCCGGGTGAGGTGGCGGACCCAGAGCACACCGTCGGGATCCAGACCGTTCACCGGCTCGTCGAGGATGAGCGTCTGCGGATCGCCGAGGAGCGCGACCGCGATGCCGAGCCGCTGACCCATGCCGAGCGAGAAGCCCCCGACGCGCTTGGATGCCACGTTCTCGAGCCCGGTCATCTCGATCACCTCGTGAACGCGCGATTTCGGGATCGAGTGCGTCGCCGCGAGAGCGAGCAGGTGGTTGTAGGCGCTGCGTCCGGTGTGCACGGCCTTCGCCTCGAGGAGGGAGCCGACCTGGTGGAGCGGGTCGCGATGTTCGGCGTAGCGCTTGCCGTTCACCGTCGCGGCACCCGTCGTCGGGCGGTCGAGCCCCACGATCATGCGCATCGTCGTGGACTTCCCGGCACCGTTGGGGCCCAGGAATCCGGTCACGACGCCCGGCTTGACCGTGAACGACACGTCGTCCACCGCCAGCTTCGCTCCGTACCGCTTGCTCAGGTTCGCGACTTCGATCATGCCTTCCACGCTAGGGGGTCGCAGGCAGCCCGACATCCACCTGTGGAACGACATCGCGGCATCCCATGCAACCTGGACGCCCATAATGGACGCGTGGAGCAGAGCCTCGGCCGGGCGACGACGACCGACGGCACCGAGGTGGCGTACGCCGTCTCCGGCGCCGGCCGTCCGCTCGTGTACGTCTCCGGATGGCTCAGTCACCTCGAACTGAGCTGGGAGATGACCGACGAGCGGACGTTCTACGAGAGCCTCGCCGCGGGTTGCCGGCTGGTGCGCTACGACCGCGTGGGCTGCGGGCTCTCGCCCGAGACGGGGCGGCCGCCGTCGCTGGCCTTCGAGCTGGAGCAGCTCGACGCCGTCGTCGCGGCGCTCGGCGAGGAGCAGGTCGACCTCATGGGCACCTCGGTGGGCGCGCTCGTCGCCGTCGCGTGGGCGGCGGCGCACCCCGAGCGGGTCCGCCGTCTGGTGCTGTACGGAGGGTGGGCCGACGGCACCGCCGTCTCGCCGCCCAGCGCGCGCGACCACGTGCTCGGTCTCGTCGCCGCGCACTGGGGCCTCGGATCCGACGTGCTCACCGACATCTTCGCGCCGGACTCCGGTGCGGCCGCCCGGGCCGCGTTCGCCGGGTATCAGCGCGCCAGCTCGACCGCCGAGACCGCGCGGGCGCTGCTCGCCCTGAGCTACGAGCTCGACGTGAGCGCCCTCCTGCCGGCGATCCGCGTCCCGACGCTCGTCATCCACCGCGAGGGGGACCGCGCCGCGCCGGTGGCGCAGGCGGAAGCGCTCGCGCGCGGCATCCCCGGCGCGGAGCTCGTGGTGCTGCCCGGCCGTTCGCATCTGCCGTTCGCCGGCGATGCGCAGAGCGTCGTCGCGCCGATCCGGCGCTTCCTCGGCCTTCGCGCCGCGCGACGGGGGTCCCGCGGCCTGACCGCCCGCCAGCGCGAGGTGGCCGCACTGATCAGCGAGGGCTGCACGAACCGCGAGATCGCGGCACGCCTGGGCATCGACGAGCGCTCCGCGGAAGGGCACGTCGAGCGCATCCGGGAGCGCCTCGGCGTCCGGTCGCGCGCGCAGATCGCGGTCTGGTTCACGACCCATCGCGAGGGGCCGGCGACCCACGAAGTGGGGTAGTTCCCCGCCTGACGCGCGGGGCGGCCGCACGCAGGCTGGGAGCATGACCGACACCATCATCGAGGCCCGCCCCGCCGCGGGATTCGTGCAGCACGCGCTGCGCGGACCTTTCAACGCCGCGTTCTTCCGCGCCATGGAACCGTACCTCTCGCGGAGTCTCGGTCCGCGCAAGGAGCGCGTGTTCGCGGGGCTGCCGCACGCGGTGGTCGAGCTCGGATCGGGGGTCGGCGCCAACCTCCGGTATCTCCCCCGCGGAGCCACCCTCATCGCGATCGAGCCCAACCGGCACATGCACGCGCGACTGCGCGAGGCCGCGCTGCGGCACGGGGTGCATCTCGAGCTGCGCGCGGACACCGCCGAACGGATCGGGCTTCCCGACCACAGCGCCGACGTGGTCATCTCCTCCCTCGTGCTCTGCACCGTCCACGACGTCCCCGCGACTCTGGCCGAGGTCCGCCGCATCCTTCGCCCTGGCGGCACCTTCCGGTTCGTCGAGCATGTCGCGGCGGGACCGGGCACGCCGACGCGCGCTGTGCAGCGGATCGTGCGGCGGCCGTGGGCGTGGACGTTCGAGGGATGCTCGTGCGAGCGCGATCTCGAGGGGGATCTCCGCGCCGCGGGCTTCGAGAGCGTCGACATCGAGCGGTACCGCATCCGGAGTCCGATCCTCCCCTTCAACACCCATATCGCGGGGGTGGCGCATGCGTAGCCCGCAGACGCTCCGGCTCGATGAGACCAGCGCCTCGACGCTCCCGTTCGCGCAGACGGGCACGGCGCCCGGGCCCGTCGAGCGCGCCTTCTCCGTCGACGGGATCCCCGGTGTCCTCTGGTCGCCTGCGCTCGCGATGGGTCCCGCACCCCTCGTGCTGATGGGACATGCGGGCGGACGGCATACGCGCTCGCCGGGGCTCGGGGCCCGTGCTGCCGAGTTCGTGCGCACGTTCGGATTCCACGCCGCAGTGATCGACGCCGCGGAGGATCCCGGGCGCGCGGTCCCGGAGTGGCAGGCAGCCACGGAGGCGCTGCTCGCCCTCCCCGCGATCGACGCCGATCGGCCGGTGGGCTACGCCGGCACGGCGGGGGCGACGGAGATCGGGCTCCGTCTCGCGGCGGCGGATGCGCGGATCGGTGTGGCGGCGCTCTGGAGCGCGCCCGCGTCGGACGCCCTCGTCGCCGTGGCACGCCGGGTGCGCATCCCCGTGCAGTTCCTCCTGCCGTGGGACGACCCGGAGATCGACCGCGAGTCGGCCATCGCTCTGTTCGGCGCCCTCGGGTCGGAGGTCACCTCGCTGCACGTCTTCCCCGGATCGGGGGAGACGGTGCCGGCATCCGAGACGGAGGACGCGGCGTGGTTCGTCGCCCGCCGGCTGCTCGCTCCGACGATCTGACCCCGCCCCCTGGGCGAGAGCCCCGCTCCGTGGGCGAGACCCCGTCCGTGCGGGCCAGGATGGACGCATGGACCTCATCCGGCTCCCCGCGAACCAGCCGCCCGAGCGCTTCTACCGCGGAGGATCGCGCATCGACGACCTGCGCGGGGCGCCGCACGGGTCCGACCGCCGACCCGAGGACTGGGTGGCCTCGACGACGGCGCTCGCGGGGGAGTCCCGGCTGGGGCTGACGACGCTCCCCGACGGACGGCTGCTCGTGGACGCCGTGCGGGAGGACCCGGCGTCGTGGCTGGGGCCCGCGCACGTCGCGGCGTTCGGTCCGGTGTCGAACCTGCTCGTCAAGCTGCTCGATGCCGGCCAGCGCCTGCCGGTGCATGCGCATCCGGACGACGCGTTCGCCGCCGAGCATCTGGACCTGCCCTCCGGAAAGGCGGAGGCCTGGTACCTCCTGGAGCCCGGCACGGTTCACCTCGGGCTCCGCGAGACGGTGGCGAAGGACCGGATGAGGGAGCTGGTGGCCGCCCAGGACACCGCGGCCATGCTGGCGCTCCTGCATCGCCGGGAGATCGCGGCCGGGCAGCTCGTGTACGTGGCCCCGGGGATGCTGCACGCGATCGGAGCGGGCATCCTCCTCGTCGAGCTGCAGCAGCCCGCGGACCTGTCCATCCTGCTGGAGTGGCGGGGGTTCGACCTCGACGGCGAGCGGGACGGCCATGTCGGGATCGGCTTCGACCGTGCGCTCGACGCGGTGGAGCTCACGGCGCGCACGGACGACGAGATCGACGAGCTCATCGTGACCCCCGGCGTCGGCGTCGCGTCGCTGCCGTGGGACGCCGCTCGGTACTTCCGCTTCGAGCGCCGCCCGGTCACGGCCGGCGCATCCGTCTCGATCGAGCGGGGCTTCGCGGTGCTGATCGTCGTCGAGGGGGACGTGGAGCTCAGCGCCGGCGGGCGACCAGCGGTCGCGGCGCCATCCGGCTCGACGCTCGTGCTGCCGCACGCGGCGGGCGAGGTGACGGCGACGGGTGCGGGGACCGTGCTGGTCTGCCGGCCGCCCGCGCCCTGACGCGTCGGGGCGCCTACTCGTCGGCGGGGAGCTGGATGGCCTCCTCGTCGGACCGGTCGGCGCCCGTCGCGAGTCGATCGGCCTCCGCGCTGTCGACGCGATCGGGGTCGGCGTCCGGGTCGAGCACCTCCTGGCCGTCGACCTCCTGCACCGGCTCGTCGGGCTCGGACCCGTCGGCGGCGCCGAGCGGGTTGACCGGGATGATGGGGTTGTTCGTCATGGCGACTCCTTCGGCGATGGGGTCTCGCCCTCGGGGAGACGGTAGAACCGGGCCGCGGCCGCCTTCCACCGCCTTGACGTCGGCGGCGCGCGGGGGTAGCGACCGCTCGCCCGTGTCATTCCGGCCGAGGTGCGTCGTCCTCCGTCCCGCTGTACCGGACTCGAACATCTTGGTATTCGGTGTTGCTAAGTACTGCTACCCTGTGTCACTATGTAGTGGTAGTAAGCATCACTGAGTAGTGAGGAGGTGAGGGAATGAGCAAGCAGGCGACGGAGATGCTCAAGGGCGTGCTGGAGGGCATCGTCCTGGCGATCCTGGCCGGGCGACCGGCCTACGGGTACGAGATCACGACGTGGCTGCGCGAGCAGGGTTTCAGCGACATCGCCGAGGGGACCGTGTACGCGCTGCTCGTCAGAGTCGAGCAGCGCGGTCTCGTGGACGTCGAGAAGGTGCCGTCCGAGAAGGGGCCGCCGCGCAAGGTGTACTCCCTCAACGCGCAGGGCAGGGAATACCTCGATGAGTTCTGGAGGACGTGGAGCTTCCTCGCAGACCGACTGGAACAGCTCCACCAAGGAGAGAAGTGACATGGCAGCGAAGTGGATCGAGATGGTCACCGGATCGCTCGAGCAGAAGAAGCAGTACAAGCAGTATCAGCGCCGACTCGAGGCGCTCCCCGAGCCGTACCGCGCTGCGGCGAAGGCCGTGCAGCGCTACCTCATGTATGCGGGAGGAGTGGTCGACGGCGAGACCCTCGTCACGATGAACGGCGACCTCGTCGACCTGTGGGAGCGGGCGGCGGCCGACGGCACCCCCGTGCGCGACATCGTCGGGGAGAACCCGGCGGAGTTCGCCGAGGACTTCGCCCGGGCGTACACCGGCACGCAGTGGATCGACAAGGAGCGCGCACGCCTGAACAAGGCGATCGACGACGCCGAGAGGGGTGAGCCGGAATGAGCGGAGACGCAGCGATCAGCGTCCAGGCACTCGAGAAGTCGTACAAGGACGTGTCGGTCCTCACCGGCGTCGACTTCGACGTCGCGCGGGGTAGCATCTTCGCCCTCCTCGGCTCGAACGGCGCCGGCAAGACGACGGTGGTCCGCATCCTCAGCACCCTGCTGAAGGCGGATGCCGGGACCGCGGTCGTCGACGGGTTCGACGTCGCCGCGAAGCCCGCCGACGTGCGGGCGGCGATCAGTCTGACCGGCCAGTTCGCCGCCGTCGACGAGATCCTCAGCGGCCGCGAGAACCTCGTGCTCATCGCGCGCCTGCGCCATCAGAAGGGCCCGCGCCGGATCGCCGACGAGCTGCTGGCCAGGTTCTCGCTCACCGAGGCCGGCGACCGCAAGGTCGGGACCTACTCCGGCGGCATGCGCCGGCGGCTCGACATCGCGATGAGCCTCATCGGCGACCCGTCGGTGATCTTCCTCGACGAGCCGACCACGGGCCTCGATCCGCAGGCGCGCGTCGAGGTGTGGGATGCCGTGAAGGAGCTCGCCGGCAAGGGCACCACCGTCCTCCTCACGACGCAGTACCTCGAGGAGGCGGAGCAGCTCGCGGACCGGATCGCGATCCTGCACCAGGGCCGCATCATCGTGAACGGCACTCTCACGGAGCTCAAGGGGATGCTGCCGCCCGCGAAGGTCGAATACGTCGAGAAGCAGCCGAGCCTCGAGGACGTGTTCTTCGCGATCGTCGGCGAGCGGACGGACAGCAACACGGAGGCGACATCATGACCACCACCCACTTCGTCGGCGACACCGGTGTCCTGCTCGGGCGCACGCTCAAGCACGTCACCCGCAGTCTCGACACGATCATCACCACCGCGGTCACGCCGATCGCGCTCATGCTGCTCTTCGTCTACGTGCTGGGCGGCGCGATCGACACCGGGCCGGACTCCGGCTCGTACGTGAACTACATGCTCCCCGGCATCCTGCTCATCACCGTGGCATCCGGCGTGGCGTACACGGCCTATCGGCTCTTCATGGACCTGAAGAGCGGCATCTTCGAGCGGTTCCAGTCGCTGCCCATCGCACGATCCGGAGTGCTGTGGGCGCACGTGCTCACGTCGCTGTTCGCGAACGTCATCTCGCTCGTGATCGTCGTCGGCGTCGCGCTCATCATGGGGTTCCGCACTGGGGCGAACGTGCTGGAGTGGCTGGCGGTCGCCGGCATGCTGATCCTGTTCACGCTGGCCCTCACATGGCTCGCCGTGATCCCCGGGCTCACCGCCAAGACGGTGGACGGCGCGAGCGCGTTCTCCTACCCGCTCATCTTCCTGCCGTTCATCAGCTCGGCCTTCGTGCCCACGGCGTCGATGCCCGGTCCGGTGCGCTGGTTCGCCGAGAACCAGCCCGTGACCTCGATCGTCGACTCGATCAGGGCGATCTTTGCCGGACAGCCGGTGGGGGCGGACCTGTGGATCGCGCTGGCGTGGATGCTCGGCATCCTCGTCGTCGCCTACGTCGCCTCGATGCTGATCTACCGGCGGAAGATCAGCTGATCGCTGGCGACTCGCGCCGTGGCGCGCAGAACTACGGAGATGTGCAGGATTGCGGACCGAATCGCCCGCGGGCGTCCGCAGTTCTGCGCATCTCCGCAGTTGTGCACGCCGACGCACCGCGTCAGAGGAGCCCGAAGGCCCATTGCAGGCCGAGGCTGCTGAGGGCGACCACGATCCACAGCAGCCCGCCGAGCGCGAGCGGTCGCCATCCCGCCCGTCGGAAGCCGGTAAGGTCGGTCGACAGGCCGATCGCCGAGAGGGCGGTCGCGATCAGGAACAGCGACACCGCGGTGAGGGCGTCATGCGCCGCGGCGGGGATGACCCCCGTGGAGTTGATCGCCGCCATCACGACGAAGCCCACCAGGAACCACGGCACGAGCCGGAACACGCGGGCCACCGACAGGCGCCGCGGCGCGCCGTCGGCTCCGGCGGACGCGTCTCGCCGCGGGACCCACGAAGCGAGGGTGACGACGATCGGGATGACCATGAGCGTGCGCACGAGCTTCACCACGACGGCATGGTTCGTCGCGACCGCGCCGTAGGTGGATGCCGCGGCCACCACCGACGACGTGTCGTTCACGGCGGTGCCGGCGAACAAGCCGAACGCCGTCTGGCTCATCCCCAGCAGGTGGCCGATCAGCGGGAAGACCAGCACGGCGGCGATGTTGAACAGGAAGATGGTCGAGACGGCATAGGCGACGTCGACGCTGACGGCGCCGATCACGGGGGCGGTGGCGGCGATCGCCGAGGCGCCGCAGATGCCGGTGCCCACGCCGATCAGCGTGCGGAGGTCGCCGACGACGCCGAGCGCCCGCCCGATGAGCCATGCGCCGACGAGGCAGATCGCCAGTGTGCCGAGCATCACCGGGAGCGACTGGAGGCCGACCTTCGCCGCCTCGGCGAGCGAGAGCTGGATGCCGAGGATCACCACCGACAACTGCAGGACGAACTTGCTTGCGAACGCGATCCCGGGCTTCAGCCGCGGGCCCGGCTTGATGAGTGCGCCGAGGACGACGCCGAGGACGACCCCGGGCACCGCCGCGCCGACCAGCGGGACGACGCGGCCGACGAGTGTCGCGACGGCGGCGATGGCGACGGCGAGGCCGAGCCCGGGCAGGATCGCGAGGACCCATTCCGGCACGGTCGGGGGCGGGGTGGAGGCGTCTGTCACGAGCATCCACTCTGCCACCGTGTCGGGTACGCACCACCAGCGCCGTGGCGACGACCGAAAGGTTCGGCCGTCAGTCCACTACTCGAGGCGTGCCCGGTACGCGAGAATGACGAGTCCGGCCACAACGAAGGCCACTCCGTAGACGATCTGGAACAGCGAAGTGGTCAGCACCGGGAGGACCAGCCCGAACGTTAACGCCGCCGTGAAACATACGATCGCCGCGACGAGCAGCAAGACGGAGGATCGGGTCGAACGGGATGTGCTCATTGGTATCGCCTCTCTGACGATGGAAGGTCTACTCGCCACCGCTTGCGCAGGCATATCCGGCCGGCGCATAGACCGTGGTTCGGACCCACATGTTCGTTGCGCCCCCCACGTCCGCGTCGAATTTGCCCATGCGATATGAAGAGTGGTGCGCCCTCGGACTCGATCCGACCGCTGAGTAGTAATCGTTGGACGCAACGATCCCCGCAAAAGCCCAACCGATACCCGTCGTTGGGTAGACGCGAGTGTTCCAGCTTGTGATGTTCGCACCACTATAGGTGTAGTTGGTCTGCACTCGGAGTTGCTTGATCACGGTGCCAAGCCAGTTCTTCGTGTAGCGGAGGCATGACGCCCACGCACTGCCTGTGACAGCCGCGACATTCGCAGACGAATCGGGCGCGAGCACCGATCGACTCTTCGTGATCGAACTGTTCGACCAGTGTGTGTCCGATCCGGTTCCGCTTGCAACCGGGATCGGCCGCATCGCATTCCGGTCACCCCACGCATCTTCGGCAACGGATCTCGGCACACCGTTTGCGGCCGCCGCGTCGACAAATCGAGTCTCAGTCCAGCCATCCATGCTCAGCGGCGTCTCCGCGGCGTGCGTCGGCAACGGCGTGCCTAGTGCGCACAAGGCGGCCGCGACGAAGCCCGAGACTGCTGCTCTCATTGGAACGCTCATGTGGTTCACCACTGGATCTCCATCCGACGACGTGAAGGCGCTTTCGCCCAATGTGCATAGGCTCGCGGGCGACCGTGAGCTGACCTCCGAACTATCCCGAACCGCATGACGCGCCCCAAGAACGAGGAGCTTCTGGATAGTTCGCGGTGAGCGCGGCGCCGTTCGTCGAACTTACTCGAGTTCGAGGACGCTCGCCGAGGGTTATCCACAGGGCGTACGTGTGAGGGCGACCGGCCCATCGGCGCCCGTCCCTCGCGCGTCAGTGGGGCAGGGCTTCGTCGAGCACCTGCAGCACGTGGCGGTAGTCGTGGCCGGTGGCGCGGGTCATGCCGAGCTCGCACGTGCGGTTGAGGGAGGCGTGCGCGACGGATGCCGCAACCTCGACGCCGGTGGCTTCGGGTGCGGTGGCGGATGCGGTGAGCTCGGGGTGCAGCATGCCGCGGTCGCCCGCGAAGGCGCAGCATCCCCAGTCCTCGGGGATCACGACGGTCTCGGCCGCGGCGGACGCGACGCGGGTGAGGGCGTCGCCGATGCCGAGGTGATGCGATGAGCACGTCGGGTGCAGGGTGAGCGACGCGACGCGCTGCGCCGGGGGCAGGTGGGGGAGGACGTGCTCGTCGACGAACGCGACGGCGTCCACGACGCGGATGCCCCGCTCGCCGGCGGCGTCGAGGAGGATCTGCAGTCCCTCGGTGCAGGAGGACGCGTCGCACACGACGGGCAACCGTCCCCTGTCGGTGGCGCGGTGGAGGGATGCCGCGACCTTCGCCTTCATGACGGCGTATCCGTCGGTGAGACCCTTCGACTTCCACGGGGTGCCGCAGCACAGCGACGGGATGTCGTCCGGCGTGGACAGCTCCACCCCCGCGCGCTCGCAGAGCCGGAGGAAGGATTCGGCGACCCCGTCCGCGCCGACCGGCCCGAACATCGTCGTGGTGCAGGAGGAGAAGTACACCGCGACGGGCGCCCGCCCCGCCAGCACCTTCCGGCGTGACCCACCGCCGGGAAGGTCGGCGGTGTAGAGGGGGACGGTGTCGGCGCCGAGGATGCCGCGGCCGACCTTCGTGGCGAGAGCGGGGAGCGCCGTCGGCACGGCGTCCGCGACCGACAGCGCCACTCCGCCGATCGACGAGACCGGCCCCCAGGCTTTGGCGGCGGCCTTCCATCCGGCCTGGGCGACCGCATTCTGGTTCTCGGCGCGCAGGCGCCGCACGAGGTCGCCGGTGTTGATGAGCACGGGGCACGCGGTCTGGCACATCCCGTCGACGGCGCACGTCTCGACGCCGTCGTACCCGTACTCCTTCTCCAGCTCCCGCACCAGCATGTCGTCGCCGGCATCGCGGGCGCGCTGCAGCTCGCGGCGCAGCACGATCCGCTCCCGCGGGGTGAGGGTGAGGTCGCGGGAGGGGCAGACCGGTTCGCAGTAGCCGCACTCCACGCATCGGTCGACCTCCGTCTCGACGGTGGGAGCGGTCTTCAGGTGCTTGGTGTGGGCGTGCGGGTCATCGGTGAGCAGCACCCCGACGCCCAGGAGCATCTCGGGATCGACGAGGCGCTTGACCTCCCACATCACGTCGTACAGCTCGTCTCCGTACTGCCGGTGGACGAACGGGGCCATGATCCGGCCGGTGCCGTGCTCGGCCTTCAACGTCCCCCCCTGCGACAGGACGAGCTCGACCATCTCCTCCGTGAACGCCTCGTAGCGGGCGAGGTTGTCGGGGTCGTCGAAGCGCTCGTTGATGAGGAAGTGGATGTTGCCGTCCTTCGCGTGCCCGAAGATCACGCTGCCCTCGTAGCCGTACTTCGCGAACATCCCGATCAGCGCCGTGCAGGTCTGGTTGAGCCGCTCGACGGGGACGGCGATGTCCTCCAGCAGTGCCGTCGTGCCCGACGGGCGGGCGCCCGCGACCGCGGTGAACAGGCCCTTGCGGATGTGCCACAGGTGGGCGCGGACGACGGAGTCGGTGGTGAGCGACGCCGGCGCGGCGAGCGGCAGCCCCGCGAACACCGCGGACGCCTCGGCGAGCCGTGCGGCGAGGGCGTCCGCGTCCGGCTCCTGGTACTCCACGAGCAGCGCCGCGTGGTCGACCACGTCGAGGGCGCGCAGCTCGTCGGTGGCCTCGGGGTCCTGCTGCGCGACGCGGAGGGATGCGGCATCCATCAGCTCGATCGTCGCGAAACCGGCCTCGATGAGCGTCGTCAGCGACGCCGTCGCATCCGCGATCGAACCGAACAGCAGAAGGCCGGTCGCCATCGCGGGCAGGATCGGGAGCGTCCGGAACGTCGCCTCGGCGACGAACGCGAGCGTCCCCTCCGATCCGATCACGAGATGCTCGAGGATCTTCACCGGATCGTCGTGGTCGAGGAACGAGTTGAGTCCGTACCCCATCGTGTTCTTGATCGCGTGCAGCCGACGCAGCGTCGCCACCGACTCCGGGTCCGCCCGCACGCGGTCGCGCAGGCGCAGCAACCCCTCGTGGATCTCGGGTTCCCGCGCGGCCAGCACCTCGGCCGCATCCTCCGCACCGGTGTCGAGCACCGTGCCCGACGGGAGCACCAGCACCGCCGATTCCAGGGTGCGGTAGGTGTTCGCGTGCGTGCCGCACGACATCCCCGACGAGTTGTTCGCCACCACGCCGCCGATCGTGCACGCGATCTCCGACGCCGGATCCGGCCCGAGCTTGCGCCCGTGCCGCACCAGCCGCGCGTTGACCGCCCGCACCGTCGCGCCCGGCTGCGTGCGCACGAGCGCCCCGCCGTCGAGCACGTCGATCCGGCGGAAGTTGCGGCGTGTATCGATCAGCACCCCGTCCGTCCCGGCCTGGCCCGACAGGCTCGTCCCACCGGAGCGGAACGTGACGGGCACACGCTGGGCCCGGCTCGCCGCCAGCAGCCGCGACACCTCCGCCACGTCCGCCGCGATCGCCACCGCCTGCGGGGTCAACAGGTAGTGCGACGCATCGTGGGCACCGGCGAGGCGATCCGTCGCCCGCGTCCCCACGTGCGCGCACGCGACCTCGAATGCCGCGATGATCGAGGGGTCCAGCGGAGCCAAGGTGTCCGTGCGAGCCACAAGCGGTGTCTTTCCGATTAATGAAATTTGCATCTGGCAAATGGAATACGACTACGATAGCCCTCGAACGGTGACCACGACATCCCTCGACGAAGAAACGGCTGCCCATGGAAGCCCTCATCGCCTCACGCACGGCGGGCGACGCGGTGCAGACCCCCGCGATGATCGCCGTCGCCCTCGGCGTGCCCGCGGTGCGGCTCGAACTGCTGCGTGCGCTCGTCACGCGCGGGCAGGCCACCGTCTCCCAGCTCGCGCGAGCGGTGGGATGCACACGCAACGGGCTGCGCCCGCACCTCGACGCTCTCGAGGAGCTCGGCGCGCTGCGCAGCGAGACCGCCCGCGTGCCCGGGAGCTTCCGGCCATCGCGGGTCTACCGGGTCGACACGGCGAGGATCGAGGACGTGGCCTGGAGCGTGTACGACGCCGTGATCGGAGAACGGGCCGCGATCGAGGAGGGCGCATGACCGCGGGCGACGACGCGCCCGCGCTGGGCACCCCGCGCGTCGCGACCGGCGTCGGCATGTTCCTCGGGGAGGGCCCGCTGTGGGACCCGATCCGCGGCGTCCTGCTGTGGGTCGACATCGAGGACGGCAGCGTCTACCGCGGGGTGTTCGCCTTCGGCGGCTCGATCGAGATCCAGGAGCGCATCGCGTTCCCCGACACGGCGGGAACCGTCGCCGTCGCGGCATCGGGCGAGATGGTGGTGGCGGGCACCCGGAGCCTCTTCTTCCGCACGCCCGACGGCGCGATCACCGCGGGGCCGGACCTCGTCTCGGGCGAGGGGCGGCGGTTCAACGACGGCAAGCCCGATCCGCAGGGACGGCTCGTCGTCGGGACGAAGGGTCCGGACGGGAGCGACGCCGAGACCCTCCTCCGCGTCGAGCACGACGGGAGCGCGACCGTCCTCGACGACGATCTGACCCTCGCGAACGGCCTCGGCTGGACGGCGGACGGGCGGCGGCTCTACACCGTCGACACGCTGAGCCGCCGCATCCACGTCCGGGACTACGACCCCGACACCGGCGAGACGGGTCCGCGCCGGGTGTTCGTCACTCTGGACGGACCGGGCTACCCCGACGGCATGACGATCGACGCCGAGGACCACCTGTGGCTGGCGGTGTGGGGCGGAGGCCGCGTGCTGCGGATCTCTCCCGCCGGCGAGATCGTCGGGCGCATCGATGTGCCGGCGCCGCACACCTCATCGGTGGCCTTCGCCGGCCCCGAGCTCGACACCATGGTGATCACGACCGCGCAGGAGAACCTGACTCCCGAGGAGCTCGCCGCGGCCCCGCTGTCCGGACGCCTGTTCACTCTGCGCCCCGGTGTCCGCGGAACTCGCCCGCTCCTGTGGGCGGGTCGTTCATGAGCCCCCTCATCCCCCTGACGAAAGGATCAGCATGAAGCTGCTGCGGATCGGCCCCGAGGGCCGGGAGAAGCCCGGCGCGCTCGTCGACGGCGGCCACTACGTCGATCTGTCGGACGAGGTCGCCGACTTCGACGAGGCCTTCTTCGGTACCGGCGGGCTCGCACGCATCGGCCCGATCGTCGCCGAGCGCGCGGCATCCGGAGAGCGTCTGCCGCTCGCCGGGCAGCGTGTCGGCGCGCCCATCGCCCGACCGCACCAGATCATCTGCGTCGGCCTCAACTATCGCGACCACGCGGCCGAGACCGGCCAGGCCGTGCCCGATGAGCCCATCCTGTTCACGAAGTCGCCGAACACGCTTGTCGGGCCCGATGACGACGTGCGCATCCCGCGCGGCTCGACGAAGCCCGACTGGGAGGTGGAGCTCGGGATCGTCATCGGCACGCGCACGAGCTACCTCGACTCGGTCGACCAGGCCCGCGACCACATCGCCGGCTGGGTGCTCGTCAACGACGTGAGCGAGCGCGCCTTCCAGATGGAGCGCGGCGGGCAGTGGCTCAAGGGCAAGTCGGCCGAGACGTTCAACCCCGCAGGTCCCTGGCTGGTCACGCAGGACGAGATCGACGATGTGAACGACCTCGGCATGTGGCTCGACGTCAACGGTCAGCGCCGCCAGACCGGGTCCACCTCGACGATGGTGTTCGACCCGTTCTTCATCGTGCACTACATCAGCCAGTTCATGGTGCTCGAGCCCGGCGACCTCATCAACACCGGTACGCCCCCCGGCGTCGGCATGGGCTTCACGCCGCCGATCTGGCTGCAGGCGGGGGATGTCATGACCCTCGGCATCGACGGGCTCGGCGCGCAACGGCAGACCGTGATCGGCCCCCGGTGAGAGCCCTCGTCCTCGTCGCGCCCGGAGAGGCGGAGGTGCAGGATGTCCCGGAACCCGTCGCCGCGCCGGGCGACGTCGTCGTCGACGTGCAGCGCGCCGGCGTGTGCGGCACCGACGTCGAGCTGTACACCGGCGAGATGCAGTACCTCCACGACGGCGTCACCACGTACCCGGTCCGGATCGGACACGAGTGGATGGGCACCGTTTCCGCGGTGGGCGCGGGGGTCGACCCCGGGTGGATCGGCGTGCGCGTCACGGGCGACACGATGCTCGGGTGCGGCCGGTGCCGGAGGTGCCTCGGCGGCTATCAGCACGTGTGCGCATTCCGCGGCGAGCTCGGCATCCGCGACGGCCGGCCGGGCGCCCTCGCCGAGCAGGTGGCCGTGCCCGTGACCTCCCTCCATCGGCTTCCGGACGCGGTCGGCGACGCGGCGGGTGCCCTCGTCGAGCCCGGGGGCAACGCCTTCCGCTCTGTCGAGGCTGCGGCCCTCGCGCCGGGGGAACGTCTGCTCATCGCGGGGGCCGGCACGATCGGCCTGCTCGCGGCGATGTTCGCCCGGGCGCGCGGGATCGACGTGCACCTCCTCGGCCGCAGCGAGCGCTCCCTCGGCTTCGCCCGCTCGCTCGGCTTCGCCCAGGCGTGGTCGGACGACGACCTCCCCGACCTCCCGTGGGATGCCGTGATCGACGCGTCGAACGCCCCGCAGCTGCCCGCCCGGGCCGTCGAGCTGGTGGAGCCCGGACGCCGTGTCGTCTACGTCGGGCTCGCGGGCAGTCCGAGCCTCGTCGACACCCGGGCCATCGCGCTCGCCGACGTGACCGCGGTGGGCATCCTGAGCGCATCGCCCGGACTCGCCGGCACGATCGCCGCGTACGCATCCGGTGCCGTCGATCCGACGCCCCTCGTCGCGGCGACCGTCGATCTCGCGCACGTGCCCGGCATCCTCGCCGGCATCCGCCCCGACGGCGCCGGCCCCGGGCCCAAGTTCCACATCGCCATCCGCGACGGCGACGCCATCCGCGACGCCCCGCACGACGGACAAGACCAAGGAGTATCCCGATGACCCGTGCACTCGTCACCGGCGGCGCGAGGGGCCTCGGCGCCGCGACCGCCCACCGACTCGCGGCGGACGGCATCGACGTCGTCCGCGTCGACATCGCCGGCGACTGCGACGTCCGGCTCGACATCACCGATCAGGATGCCGTCACCGCTGCCGCCGCGGAGATCGGAGGCATCGACATCCTGGTGAACTCGGCCGGCATCGTCGGACCGAACACGCCGCTGCTCTCGACGACGTCGGACCAGTGGCGCGGCGTCCTCGACGTCAACGTCATCGGCACCGTCGCGATGATGCGCGCCTTCGTGCCCGGGATGGTCGAACGAGGGTGGGGTCGTGTCGTCAACTTCGCGAGCATGGCCGGCAAGGACGGCAACCCGAACCTGTCGATCTACTCCGCGTCGAAGGCGGCCGTCATCGCGCTGACGAAGTCGGCAGGGAAGGAGCTCGCCACCACCGGTGTGCTGGTCAACGCGATCGCCCCGGCGGTGATCGCGACGCCGATGAACGACGACACCGCCCCCGACGTCCTCGCGCACATCACGAGCCTCATCCCCATGAAGCGCATCGGCCGCGCGGAGGAGGTCGCCGAACTGGTCGCGTGGCTGACGTCCGACCGCGTGAGCTTCTCCACCGGCGCCGTGTACGACATCAGCGGCGGCCGGGCGACATACTGAGCCGTCAGGCGACGTTTCCGTCAGGCGGCGGCGCCGACCATGTCGCGGATCTGGTCGACCCGCCCGACGAGCTCGGCCAGCGGAAGGCGGAACGCGAGGGCGCTGACGCTCACGGCGCCGGTGACCCCCGCATCCGGTCCGAGCCGGACGGGCACGGCGAGGCAGTTCACCCCGAGCTCGTTCTCCTGGTCGTCGACCGCATAGCCGCGCTCGCGTGTGCGCACGACGTCCGCCCACAGCGCGTCGAGGGTCGTGATCGTGTGGGGCGTCGTCTGCTCGAACGGGCCCTCGCCGACGAGTGCGGCGAGGGACGAGGCATCCTTCGCCGCCTCGCTCAGCAGCAGCTTGCCGACCGCCGTGCGGTACGCGGGGTTGCGGCCGCCCACGGCCGAGGTCAGTCGCACCGAGCCGGAGGAGGGATCCACCTTGGCCCGGTACACCACCTCGGCGCCGTCGCGCACGGCGTAGTGGGCCGTCTCGCCGAAGCGCTCCGCGAGACGACGCAGGATGGGCTCGACCGCGAGGCGGTCCGGACGCTGGGCGTGGTTCTCGAACGCCAGGCGGAGGAACTCGTCGCCGATCACATACGTGCCACGGCCGAGCTGGGCTGCGAGGTGCGCACGACGGAGCGACGTCAGCGCGCGATGCACCGTGGACTTCGGGCTGTCGACGGCGGCGGCCAGCTGCTCCAGCGTCGCGCCCTCCGGGCGCTCGGCGAGCTCGATGAGCACGGCAAGCACGCGATCCGACCCGACGAGACGGTCGCGGTTCTCGGATGTCGTGCTCACCGTTCCACTCTATCGGACGGCCATTCCGATAGTCGGGATGAATGCACTCGCACTGCGGCCCCTTCCGAGACCAGACCCGGGGCCGTGGGCAGAACTCCACGGATCCGCGCCGCATCCTGCGGATATCCGCGATCCGAAGCCGTCTTCGTCCCGGATCCGTGGAGTTCTGCACGTGAGGTCAGCGTGAGGGGCTCGGCGGACCCGGGTGCGGGGGCGGCGCGGGCTCACACCCCCGGGCGGACGAGGTTGCGCAGATCCTGTCCGCGGCGGAGGCGGCCCAGGTTGTCCTCGATGAGCTCCTTCGCCCCGATCGGTCGGCCGCCGGCGGCGTGCGGCGTGATGATGACGTTCGGGAGGTCCCACAGGGGCGAGGATGCCGCGAGCGGCTCCGTGTCGAACACGTCGAGGGCGGCCCCGGCGAGGGCGCCGCGCTCGAGTGCCGCCACCAGCGCGCCTTCGTCGAGCGCGGCACCCCGGCCGACGTTGACCACCCACGCGTGCGGGGGCAGCAGGTCCAGCACGCGCGCATCCACCACCCGGCGGTTCGCCGCGGTGCCCGGCAGCAGCAGCACGAGCGCGTCCACACCCGGCAGCACGGCGTCGAGGTCGTCGACGCCCACCGTGCCCGGCTCGTCGCCGGCACGGGTGATCCCGACCGGCTGCGCCCCCAGCGCGACGAGCCGGTCGGCGAGGACGTGGCCGATCGAACCGAAGCCCCAGATGGCGATGCGCGCCCCGATGAGGGTGGCGAACCGCCCCGGATCGGGGAACGGCTGCCGCCCACCGAGTTCGTCCGCCCACCGGTGCTCGCGCTGGGCACGGCCGGCCGCGGGAAGCGACCGCGCCGCCGCGAGCAGCAGGGCGAGCGTGTGCTCGGCGACCGGCAGGTCGTGCAGCCCGCGCCCGGAGGCGATCGCCGCCCGGGGGGTGAACCCGGCCGCCAGCACGGCGTCGGTGCCGGCGCTCAGCGTCTGGACGAAGGCGAGGTCCGGCAGCGCCTCGGCGTAGCGCCGGAGGAGGTGCGGCGGCGTCTCGAACACCACGAGAGCCGTGGCATCCGCCGCGCCCGGGGGCAGGTCGCCCAGCGGCGGATAGCGGACGATCTCGGCGCCCGGCACCTCGACCGTGGACCCGAGGTTGTCGGGGACGAGGACCTTCATCGCCCGCGCCCGTTCAGCTCGACGTGGCCGGCGAGCCCGGCGAGGTCGGAGACGCCGAGGAGCCGCATCGTGGCCGTGAGCTGGCCGGTGAGGATGCGGAGCACCGTGGCGACACCGGCCTCGCCCGCCGCCATCAGTCCGTACAGCGGCGCGCGGCCGAGCCACACCGAGCCTGCGCCGAGTCCGACCGCGGCGGCGATGTCGGCGCCGCTGCGGAAGCCGCTGTCCAGGTGCACCGGGACGCCCGGTCCGACGGCGTCGCGGATGTCGGCGAGGCACTCGATCGCCGGGCGCGCGCGATCGAGCTGCCGACCGCCGTGGTTGCTCACGATCAGCTCGTCGGCGCCCGCCGCCACGGCCTCCCGCGCGGCGCGGGGAGTCAGCACGCCCTTCACGATCAGCCGCCCCGGCCACTGGGCGCGCAGCGTCTCCAGCGACGCCCGGGTGGCACCGGGGTCGAACATGAGGTTCGCGACCTCGGCGATCGAGCGGCTGCCGCCCGGCGCGAGCGAGACGAACCTCGGCGGACGGCGGACGTAGCCGAGCGCCCATGCCGGGTGCAGCGCGCCGTCGACGAGGATCGGCAGGCTGATCTTCGGCGGCATGCTGAGGCCCCGGCGCAGGTCGCGCAGGCGTGACCCGCCGACGGCCATGTCGACCGTGACCACGAGCGCGTCGATCCGCTGATCGATCGCCTCACGGATGAGCTCGGCGGTGCGGGCGGGGTCCTTCCAGAAGTACAGCTGGAAGAAGACGGCCGCTCGCGGGACGGCGGCGCGCACCTCCGAGATCGACCGCGTGCCCATGGTCGACAGCGTGTACGGGATGCCGGCGGCCGCCGCGGCGCGCGCCATGGCGAGCTCGCCGTCCGGATGCAGCAGCCCGGTGTAGCCGGTCGGGCCGATCGCGAACGGCAGCGCGCTCGCCTGCCCGCCGATCACCGCGCGCGTGTCGACCGCGGCGACGTCCCGCAGGACGTCCGGGAGGAAGACGACGTCGTCGAGCGCCCGACGTGCGCGCGCCATCGTGATCTCGTCGTCCGCGCCCCCGTCGACGAAGTCGAAGACGGCGTGCGGCGTCCGGCGCCGCGCGACCCGGCCGACGTCGTCGACCGTGTGCGTCCGCCGCAGACTCCGCGGCGGGCGGCCGGCCCCTCCCGGCGCGCTCATCCGAGCCGGATGAGCCGCGCGGAGAGCTCTTCGGGGAGTGTGACGACGAGGTCGTCGCCGTCCCACTCGAGTCCCGTCGGGACGTCGGTCGGAAACAGCACCGAGGCAGGGCGCGCACCGCCTGCGGCCCCGAACGGCAGCCGGATCTCTGCGTCGCCGCCGCGGCGCCACACCGCGAGGAGGATGCCGTCGTCGTCGGCGAGTCCCTGTGCCACGTGCTCGTCGTACCAGCCGGGGAGTCCGAGCGGCCAGATCGGCGTCATCCCCGGGATGCGCTGGCGATACGTCCGGTACACCGCCATGGCCTCGGCCACGGTGTCGAGCTGGGCGTCGTCGAGCTTCCACATCCCGCCGCTCAGCTGCGGGCGGGTCAGCATCCCGTTGACGATGGCGAAACGCAGCTCCTCCCGTCCGAACTCGGGCTGCGGGTACACCCACACGGCCGCCTGCTCCGGGGTCACGCCGCTCGGCGCGCCGGCTGCGATGGTCGCATACTTCACGTGGTCGGTCTGATCGCTCGTGGAGAGGATGGAGAACTCCCGCATCGAGGCGTAGTCGATGCGGGCGCCGCCGCTCGAGCAGTTCTCGATCACGAGCCCCGGATGCCGGTCGAACAGCCCGCGGATCCACCGCAGGAACGCACGGTGGTGCTCCAGGAGCGCGTCGCCCGCGCTGTCGGTGTCGACGTCAGAGCCGATGCCGCCGTTGATGTTGTAGTCGAACTTCAGGTAGCCGAGCCCGTAGTCGGCGATGAGACGGTCGACGACCGCATCCATCCGTTCGATCACCGCGGGCGCGCGGAAGTCGAGCTGATGGCGGCCCTGGCTGTCGATCCGCGCACCGTGCCGGTGGAAGAACGCCGAGTCGGGCAGCTCCTGCGCGACGGGGCTCTCGACGCCGACGACGTCGGGTTCGAGCCACAGGCCGGGGATCATCCCGGCGTCGCGGATGAGGTCGAACATGCGGGCGAACCCGTGCGGGAAGCGTCGGGACGACTCCTTCCACTCGCCTACGGTGTTCCACCAGCCGGGCTCGTCGGCGTACCAGCCGGCGTCGATGCAGAAGTAGTCGGCTCCGGCGGCAGCGGCGGCCGCGATGACCGGCGGCAGCTTCTGCTCGTCGGGGTCGGCGAGCAGCGAGTTCATGAAGTCGTTGAAGATCACCGGCAGCTCGACGTCGTCCGCGTTGGGTCGGCGGATGAGGCGACGGTATTCGGTGAGCGGGCGGAGGGCGTCCTCGAGCCGGCCAGGGGTGCACGCGATCGCGAGCGGCACCGCGGCGAACGACTCACCCGGTGCGAGCACGCGGTGCCAATGGTGCTCCTGGTCGTTGGGCCCGCCGGCCGAGAGGTAGACGGCGCCCTGGTGGTCGCCGACCTCCCACTGCCACGAGCCGTTGGCCTCGATCTGCCACGCCCACGTGCGGTCGTGGCCGAGGTCCTCGAGCGCGCCCATCGGCAGGTACTCGGTGGTGGACTGCGTGCCGATGCTCGACACCGAGACGCGCGACTTCGAGGAGTGCACGCTCTCCTCGGTGAAGCCGACGTCGACGATGCCCAGGGATGGCAGCGTGTGCGCGGTCCAGGCGAACTCGGCGAACAGCGTGTTGTGGGGGATGCGGAGGCGCACGTCGTCCCGCCAGCCGGGGTCGCGGAAGCGGGCGAAGCCGTTGAGCGTGAGGCTCGACAGGTGCTCGAGCGTGACCGGCCCGTCCGACTCGTTGACGACCTCCTGCTCGACGCGCACGACGGGCAGCTCGCCGAACGTCGTGAATGTCGAGCGCAGCACCACGCCGTCCGGGGTGCGCTGCACGAGCTCGAGCGTCGAGCCCTCCGGCGAGGTGATGATGTCGTGGCTCACGTACGCGAGCTCGAGCGAGGTGCCCAGCGCGACGTGGCGCTGACCCTGCGGGAGGCGTCCGCCGGCGATCAGCACCTCGGCGGGCGTGGTTCCGATCCGCGTGGGGATCTCGTCGAGCTCGGAACCCGCGACGTCGAGTCCCACGATGACGGCGCGGGCGCCGTCGAGCGCGATCCGCAGGCGTACCGCGGAGTTCCCCCAGTCGACGAGCTCGGTCATGAGGCGCGGTCCTTCGCGAGGATGCTGCGCTCCGCGGCCCACGGCGCGTCGTCGACGCGCAGGGTGCGGCCGGATCCGACGGCGTCGTCGATCGCGAGGCTCAGCAGCTGGTCGTGGCATCCGTCGGCGAGCGGATAGACGGGCGCACCGCCCGCGGCATACTCCGCCATGCGGCGCATGAGCTCCGCCACGGCGAGCTCGTCGTCGTTGAGCCGGGCTCCGCGGAACGGGTTCTGCCACACGATGTCGTCGCCCCACGCGATCGAGTCGACGAACCACCCCTCGAGATCGCCGTCGATGCCCGTCGCGCTGCGCTGCAGCGTGCCGGTCGTGGCGTGCCGGGGACCGACGATGTACGACACCTGGTCGTCGGTGATCTGCCCCTTCTCTCCGTAGGCCTCGACGTGGCGGGGGCGGATCGGGGAGAAGTACTGCTCGAAGTCGAACTCGTACAGCCCGGTGCGGTCGGCGAAGTCGAGGCGGGCGAACGTGCGGTTCGCCGTGTACTGCGCCGGGACGTCGTTCCAGTCGTCCCGGCCTCGGGCCGACAGGGCGGGCACGGGCGCGGCCCAGCCGCTGATGGCGACGGGGTCGAAGCCGGCGCCCAGGAACGCCCTGATCAGGCTCACGCCGTGGTAGCCGTGCGCGACGGACATCCGCGTGAACGACACCTCGCCCAGTCGGCCCGACGTGGCGACCGCGAGCCGCGCCGCCATGTGCGGCTGGAACCGGTACTGCTCTGCGACCTGGACGCGCAGGTCGCGGACGTCCTCGTAGAAGGAGAACAGCACCTCGCGCTCGCCGGCAGGAGGGGTCTCCGTCAGCACCGCATGGCCGTCTCGCGCGAGCGCGGTCGTGATGCCCGGGGCGATGTCCCGCGGAGTCGCGACGACGACGAAGTCGTATTCGCCACGACGGAAGTCGTCCAGAGAGGTGGTCGCCTCGACGCCCCACGCCGATCCGGCGCGGGCGGCGGACGACTCCGAGCGGGTGAGGATCCGCGCCACGTCGAAGTGCTCGGGGAGCACGGAGGCCGCGCGGAGGAAGTACTCACCCCGCCAGCTCGCGCCGACGATGCCGATGCGTGCCGCCATCAGAGCTCACGCCCGTTGCGGCCGCCGCCGACGCCCGAGTAGGGGGCGCCGGGGTTCCAGTCGGTCGGGCGCTCCGGCTGCTCGCCGTCGATCGGCAGCACGACGGTCCCGTGCGCGCGGGCCGACTCGTAGGCCGCCTCGACGATCTCCAGCGCCTGCAGGGACGAGTCCGGGATGCTGTAGTCCCGCGTGCCGTCCGCGATCTGCGCCGCGAGGAACTCGAGGTGGCGCTGGTGGCCGCTCACCGCGAACTGCTCCACGTCGACGCGCTCGCGGTCGTGGCCCGGCGTCACCAGCGTGTAGTACGGCTCGTACGCGCCGAACTCGATGAACCCGTCGTCGCCGATGATCCGGAACAGGCCCGCGAGACCCGTGCGCGACATGGAGACGTAGTCGCCCGTGTGCATGAACATCCGGACGCCTGACACGGTGCGCGCGAGGGTGACGGCGTCGGTCTCGACCTGCATGCCGTCGCGGAAGGTGCGGGTCGAGGCATCCGCCGCCGCCAGCACGAAGTCGACGTCTTCGCCGCCGGTGAGGGCGACGAAGAACTGGAGCCAGTGGATGCCGGCGTTGATGATGTCCCAGTTCGTGCACTCGATCTCGACGACCCGCAGCGTTCCGATGTCGCCCGCGCGGACGCGCTGCACCACCTCGAGCGCGGCTGACTGCGCCATCAGCCCGTGCGGGACGACGACGGGCAGGCCCGCGTCCTTGATGAGGCCCAGGATCTCCGTGCCGGCGGCGGTGGTGTCGCCGAGCGGCTTCTCGACGAGGAGGCCCTTGATCCCCGGGATCGCCAGGGCGGCGCGGGTGAGAGGGAGGTGCGTCGGAGCGTAGGTCGACACGCACACGACGTCGGTCGGGCTCGCCGCGAACATCTCCTCCGCGCTCGTGTACGTGGTGATCGCGTCGTCCTTCGCGCGGACGCGCTCGAGGGCGGCCTCGCTCATGTCGGCCACCGCGACGAGCGTGAAGTCGTCCGAGGCCAGCAGCGCGTCGATGCTGAGCGTTCCTCCTGCTCCGGCGCCGATCACAGCGGCGGTCAGCGGTCGTCGATCGCTCATCTTCTCCTCCTCGAGAACAGGGTCACCGGGCGCAGCTCACGCCGGACGTGGGCAAAGTCTATCTGATAGGTTGTCTCCGTCAAGCGGAAGAATGCGTCGCAAACATCCTGACGGGGCACTACCTTTTAGGGAAACTCGGACAGAGGATGCGAATGAGCCAGAACAAAGCGGCCGGCGACGAGGCCGACGGGACCACGAGCGCCATGGCACGCGTGGTCGAGCGCGTCGAGGAGCTCGTCTTCGAAGAGCTGGAGCCTGGCCACGAACTGCCCTCGGAGGGTGCGCTCGCGCAGGATCTGGGCGTGAGCAGGCTCACCGTCCGCGAGGGGATGCGGCAGCTCAGCGCCCGCGGGCTGATCGAGGTGCACAACGGTCGCAAGCCGGTCGTGGCATCCCCCAACGGCAAGGGCGTCGGGGACTTCTTCCGCAATGCGATCCGCCGTGATCCCCGCGCGCTGCTCGATCTGCTCGAGGTGCGTCAGGCGCTCGAGGTGCACATCGCCGTGCTGGCCGCGCGCAACGCGAGCCGGGCGAGCATCGGCGCCATGCAGTCGGCCATCGACGAGATGCGGCGCAGCATCGACACGCCCCAGGCGTTCAGCGAAGCGGACATCCACTTCCACGAGCTCCTCGCGGCGGCGACGGGCAATCAGCTGATGACGATCCTGATCGAGGAGCTGTCGGATTCTCAGCGCACATCCCGCGCCCAGAGCGTGCTCGGGCACGAGCTGCTCGGTCGACGTCTCGACGAGGTGCTCGACCAGCACGCCAAGATCCTGGAGTGCGTGGAGCGGCGCGACGAGACGGGGGCAGCGGCGGCGATGCGGCGACACCTCCGCAGCACCGAGAAGGACCTCGCTGCCGCGCTGCGCTGATCGCCCGGGGTGCGCGAACGCTCCGGCGCGCGCACATCCCGGTGCGCGAAAACGCGGATCGGCGGGTCGACGCGCCGCCGGACAGCCGCGTCCTGCGGCGCGTCGCCGGGCGCATCCGAGGTTTCGAACCGGGTGCGCGTCGACACGGGCGGCGCACCACGAGCCCGCACAGCCGCCGAGCTCGCCGTGTCGGGCGACAACCTGTGCTTGATTTTGCCCGAACCTATCTGATACTTTCCGTAAGCCGGAGAGGAACGAACCTCTTCGGTGGGACACGAGGTGGATCGATGAAGATTACGCAGATCGTCACGACGGTGGTGGGCACGCCCTGGCGCGAGCTCACGTTCGTCGAGCTCGAGACCGACGACGGCCGGGTCGGCGTCGGCGAGGTGCGCATGGTCAACAAGACCGAGACGCTGCTCGCCGCGATCCGCGAGCTGGGCGACCGCTACGTGATCGGCTCCGAGCCCTTCGACGTCGAGCGCATCGCGCACGGCGTGCTGTGGAAGGAGTACGGGCGGGCCGGGGAGGTCGCGCAGTCGGCGCTGGCCGCGATCGACATGGCCTGCTGGGATCTGATCGGTCAGGCCTGCGGGGAGCCGGTGTGGCGTCTGCTGGGCGGACGCTTCCGCGATGTCGTGCCCGCCTACGCGAACGGCTGGTACCAGGGCGACCGTGACCCGGCGGGTATCGCGGAACTCGCGCGCACCGTGACGGCTCGCGGATACCGCGGCCTCAAGCTCGACCCGTTCGGCGCCGCATCGACCGACCTCAGCGCCGGCGAGCTCGCGCGCTCGGTTCGCATCGTCGAGGCGGTCCGGGATGCGGTCGGCGACGACGTCCAGATCATGCTCGAGATGCACGGACGCTTCCGCTCCTCCACCGCCGCGCGCGCCGCGCGCGCGCTCGAGCACCTCGCGCCGGCGTGGATCGAGGAGCCGGTCCCGCCGGCGAACGTCCACGGCCTGCGCAACGTGCGCCGGTCGACCTGGCTGCCGATCGCCACGGGCGAGCGCATCCATGAGATCGAGGAGGTGGCTCCGCTCCTCGAGGAGGGCCTGGTCGACACCCTGCAGGTGGACATGACGCACTTCGGCGGCTTCACCGGGGTGCGCAAGGTCGCGGCCTGGGCGGCGGCGTACAACGTGCCCCTCGCTCCGCACAACGTGTGCGGCCCCGTCGGCACCGCGGCGAACGTGCACGTGGGCGTGTCGACCCCGAACTATCAGGTCCTGGAGCACTTCAACGACTTCGCCGACACGTGGGTCCTCGACCTCGTCGACGGCGCCCCGACGGTGGATGCCGCGACCGGCGGCTTCGCGGTCCCCGAGCGCCCCGGCCTCGGCGTCCGCCTCGACCGCGAGCTCGCGGCGGAGCATCCGAGCAACGGGGCGACCTTCAACCTGTTCGCCGTCGGCTGGGAGCGACGCGAGGGCACGCGCCTCACCGCCGCCATCGGCACCGACTGACCTCTGCACCACTGCTGTTCAGTACCCGCGCGATTCGCGCACCAAGAGAAAGAGGATGGGAATGCAACGCAAGATGAGGCGATCAGTGGCGATCGCCGTCGCGGCCTCCGCCGTTTTCGGTCTGGCCGCGTGCTCGGGAGGCGGGGGAGCGAACCCCACCTCGGACGACGGATCCATGAAGGGCACCATCAAGGTGTGGGACCTGCTCGTAGGCAGTGACAAGAACTGGAAGGCGACGATGGACAAGGTCGATGCCCAGTTCGAGAAGGACCACCCCGGCGCGAAGATCGACCGCATCGCGCAGCCCGCGGACCCGGCCACGATCCACCAGCTCATGCAGGCCGCCGCACAGTCCAAGAGCGGACCCGACCTGATCATGATCTGGGCCTGGGGTGACGTGCTCACGCTGAAGCCCTCGCTCGTGCCGATCGACAAGTACATCTCCAAGAAGGAGCGCGACAGCCTCACCGGCTGGGACGGTGTGACGTTCGGCGGCGAGACCTATGGCGTGCCCATCGGCCTGCAGGGTCTCGGTATCTCGTACAACACGAAGCTCTTCCAGGAGGCCGGGCTCGACCCCGACACCCCGCCGGCCTCGGTCGACGACCTGCTCACGGCATGCAAGGCCCTGAACGCCGCGGGCATCACGCCCATCGGCGGCGGCAACAAGGAGGGCTACCTCAGCGGCTGGACGACGTCGACGCTGTACGCGGGTACGGCCACCACAAAGGAGGCGGCGAAGCAGGCTACGTACACGGCGCCGTTCACCGAAGCGCCGTTCGCCGACGCCGCGGCGGGCGTCATGAAGCTCGTCGACGGAAAGTGCTTCGACAAGAACATGCCCGCGACGCCCTGGTATCCGGACGGCTTCCAGAAGTTCCAGGACGGCAAGGCCGCCATGCAGTTCACGATCTACAGCCAGTTCGGGTACATGACCGACCCGAAGATCGGCCAGTACGTGAAGTTCATCCCGTCCATCGAGAACACCCGCACACCGGAGTTCCTGCCCGCGGGTGCGATGAACGTGTGGGCGGTGACGAGCTTCTCGCAGCACAAGAAGCTCGCCGCAGAGCTGGCTGTCTTCCAGGAGCAGGCGAAGTACCAGCAGGAGCGACTGGACACGGCCGGGTACTTCCCGAACAACAAGGGCGTCAGCTTCGATGACTTCCTGAAGACCCATCCCGGCGCCGCTCCCCTGGTGAAGATGCTGAAGGATGGGGCGAAGACGGTCCTCCCGGTGCACAACATGCAGGACGCGAAGACGAACGACATCTTCCAGAGCCAGCTGGAGCTGGTGATGCTCGGTCAGACATCGTTGAAGGATGCGCTGCAGGCGACGGAGGACTCGCGCAAGCAGCAGTATCCGGTCCTCATGGGCTCGCAGTAAGACGGAGAGCAGGACGATGATGGGCAAGCGCCGAATGCGGAAGTACTCGTCGATCGGGACTCTCGCACTGTTCCTCGGGCCGAGCTTGCTCATCATCGCCCTGCTCCGGGTCTGGCCGGTGATCCAGGGGGCGTTCATCGCCTTCACGCAGTGGGACGGCATCCGCCCTCCCGTGTTCAACGGCCTCGACAACTTCACGCGGATGCTGAGCGATCCGGTGCTGCTCACCGCGCTCGGCAACACGGGGAAGATCCTGATCCTCGCGCCGGTCTGGATCATCCTCCCGCTGCTGCTGGCGGCGGTGATCCAGGACCGGATCCCGGGAGCATCCTTCTTCAAGATCTCCTATGTGCTGCCGGTGCTGGTCTCGCCGGCCGTGATCGGCGTGCTGTTCGTGATCATCCTCGGTCCGGACGGGCCGCTGAACATCGTCCTGCGAGGGATCGGGCTCGGCGCGCTCGCGATCAACTGGACCGTCGACACGACGCTCGTGATGTGGATCGTGGCGGGGATGCTGATCTGGTCGACGTTCGGCCTCGGCGTGCTGCTGTTCAGCGCGGGGCTCGCCTCGATAGACGAGAGCCTCTACGAGGCGGCGCGCATCGACGGTGCGAACTGGATGCAGCGCTTCTGGTACGTCACGGTCCCCTCCGTCCGAGGGGTGATCGAGTACTGGACGGTGATGGTCGTGATCATGGCCTTCTCGTCCGCCATCGTGCTCGGCTACTCGTTCTCGCAGGGCGGGCCCGGCTACGCGTCGACCACCGTCGACCTCTTCATCTACAACCAGGCGTTCCGCTACGGTGCGCCCGGCTATGCGACCGCGATCGGCATCACGCTGTTCCTGCTGATCGGCATCCTCCTCGTGATCTTCCTCCGCGTCTCCCGGCGCCGGGGTGAGCTCATGTTCGACGATTCGGGGACACCGCTGTGACCGCTCTGCTCACGCCCGACACCGCTGTCGAGGAACCCATCCCGCCGCATCGACGGGGACGGCGGCGGCGGCCGTGGTCGCCCACCCGATGGGTCGTCGTGGTGGTGTGCGCGGCGATCGCGGTGTCGACGATCTACCCCTTCGTCTTCATGGCCTTCACATCGCTGAAGACCTCGCGGGACTACGTCGACAACAAGCTCGGTCTGCCGATCCCGCCCACGTTCGAGAACTTCGTCACCGCGCTGACCGGCAACCTCGGGGTCTCGTTCGTGAACAGCGTCATCACGGTCGGAGCGGGGACGATCCTGACGGTCATCCTCGGGTGCATGGGCGGGTTCGCGTTCGCCTTCCTGCGGTTCCCGTTCCGGGCCGGGCTCCTGCGGCTGATCATGATCATCATGGTCCTGCCGGTGACCGTGCTGATCCCGCCGATCTTCAAGGTGATCCTCGACCTCGGGCTCGTGAACACCTATCCGGGGCTGATCCTGCTGTACGTCGGTCTCAGCATCCCGGCCGGCGTCTACATGATGGCGACGTTCTTCATGGCGGTGCCGAAGGAGCTCGTGGAGTCGGCGCGCATCGACGGGGCGTCGCCGTTCCGGGTGTTCTTCAACATCGCGGTGCCGCTGGCGCGACCCGCCTTCATCACGCTCGGCACGTTCACCTTCCTGGGGCTGTGGAACGAGCTGCTGTTCGCGCTGCTGATCATGTCGTCGCCCGAGCAGCGCACGCTGCCGGTGGCCATCACGCTGCTGCGCCAGAGCGTGCAGAACCCGACGCTCGTGCAGGATGCCATCATCTCGGCGGGCCTGCTGATGTCGGCGGCGCTGCCGTTCCTCCTCTTCATCCTCTTCAACCGGCAGATCACGCAGGGCATGGTCGCCGGGGCGCTCAAGTGAACTCGCACCCGCCGATCGACCCGGAACTGGCGGCGTACCTGCCTGCCGAGGCGGCGACCCGGCCCTTCATAGACGGGCTCGCCGGAGTCGCGAAGCTGCGCGCGGCCATGGCGGAGTTCGAGGAGTCGGTGGACGATGTCCGTGCGGCGACGGGTGCGCGGATCGAGGAGCGGACGATCGAGGGTGTGCCCGTGATCGTCGTGCTGCCCGCGGCCGGCGAGAGCCCGCGGGGCGCGATCCTGAACGTCCACGGCGGTGGACTCGTGGCGGGCAGCTCGCGGTCCGTGCTCGGCGTCAACGTCCGCATGGCACTGGACCTGGGGTGCGCGATGGTCATCCCGGACTATCGCCTCGCGCCCGAGCATCCCTATCCCGCGGGGCTCGACGACGTGCACGCCGTGTGGCGGTGGCTGTCGGGCGGGGGCTTCGGGGCGGACGTGGATCTGGATCGCCTGGTCGTCATGGGCGGCAGCGCCGGGGGTCTGCTGTCGGCCGGGCTGATGCTGCGGCTGATCGCGCGGGGAGAGACCCTGCCTCGCGCGCTCGCCTTGGTGCAGCCGCAGCTCGACGACCGCAACATCCAGCCGTCGACGTTCGAGGTCGAGTACGCGCACTTCTGGGATCGGCCGTCGAACGCCTTCAGCTTCGAGGTGTACCTGGCCGGGCTCGACGGGGAGGTCCCCGCCGAGGCGGCGGCCGCGCGTGCCGAGGACCTGAGCGGGTTCCCCCCGACCTATGTCGAGATCGGTCAGGTCGACATGTTCCGCGACGAGGAGCTCGACTTCGCCGCGCAGCTGAGCCGGGCCGGTGTCCCCGTCGAGGCGCACCTCTGGGCGGGAGCGTTCCATGGCTTCGACGGGCTGGTGCAGACGCGGGTCGCGCAACGCGCGGTGGCCGCCCGGGTCGAATTCCTTCGCGGGGTGCTGGAGCAGCGCGCGACGTGAGCGGTCGGTGCCGGTCAGGGGCGGGATCGCGTCGCCTCGGTGTGATCGGGGTGGCGGTCGGGGCGTGCACACGTCGCGTGTGGGGGCGTGTACGCGTCGCCTCGGTGTGATCGGGGTGGCGATAGCCTCGGGCGATAGCCTCGTCGGGTGATCGAGCACCCTGTCTTCCCCGGACTGAGGTTTCGCGACGACGACGAACTCGGCGCACTCCTCGGCTCGGCGGTGGCGGAACGGCGCGTGGTCCACGAGTGGCCGCTGACCCGGACGGAGGAGGTCAGGCTGTCCGACGGCCGGCACGTGGCATACAAATGCCAGCTGCCGCCGTCGATCGAGCCGGGTTTCTACGCATCCGCACGGTCGCCTCTGCTCCCCGCGCACGTGGACCTCGGTCGCGACGGCGAGTGCTCCTATCTCGTCACCGACTGGATCGAATCGGAGTCCCTGCACGCCCAGAGGCTCTCGCGGGACGACCTCCTCTCGGCCGCATCAGACGTCGTCGATGCGATATCGCGTATCGACGGCGATCCGCCCACGTATCTCGACCTTTCCACGCGGAAGAGCTGGGACGAGGCGAACGACGATGTCGTGTCGAAGCTGCGCACGCTGATCGGGATGGGGAGGTTCGGCGCGATACCTCTCGCCGACGTGGATCGCCTGAGACGCTGGGCGGGGGAGCCGGGAGTGATCGCCGCTGCGACAGCGCGTCCGACGGTGGTCCATGGCGACCTGAGCCTGGAAGAGGTCTTCCGTGTGCACGACGGGTGGCGGGTCATCGACTGGCAGCGCCCGGTGCTCGGGCCGCGTGAACTCGACCTCGTGTCTTTGCTGCGCCATGCGCGCATCGACCCGGCGCCTTTCGTTGCACGGGAGTTCGTGGAACTCTCGTCGTTCCTGCTCCTCCACTGGTCGGTCACCGCATCCCACGATCTCCTCCCCGACCTGCCTCCGGAGCTCCCGCAGAGCTGGGCGGTGACGTCCATCCGGGAGATCCTCGCTTTGCAGGGCGAGTAGGGAGTGGGAACGACCGGCTTCCGACGGTCGACCGCGGCCTCGACGGCTTCCGATGGCCGACTGCGCGGCCTCGACGGCTTCCGACGGTCGACCGCGCGCGCCGCGGGTCGCCCGTCTCACGACGCTCACGCGGGGGACAGGCATTCAGGATCCGACTGCCGACCTCATCACTGGGCGGATGCGCGTCGGCGCAAGAAGCTAGAACGGGGGCGGATCTCTGTCGAGCGAGTCGACCGAGGAGAATGCGACCGATGACACGGGGACGTCGCGGTAGATGCGTCCGGTGGGGCTGGTCCATTGGAGGACGCCGTCCGCGAGCTGCGTCACGCACCAGGCGGTGTGGTGCTTGAGGATGTGATGCCTGCGGCACAGGTGGGCGAGGTTGCATATGCGGGTCTTGCCGCCGTGTGCGGCGTCGTGGGTGTGGTCGATGTCGCACCGCCAGGTGGGTTGCCGGCAGCCGGGGAAGCGGCAGTGCCTGTCCCTCACTCGCAGGGCCCGGCGGATCTGCTCGCTGGGGCGGTACCTGTCGACCGCGAGGACGGCGCCGGTGACCGGGTGGGTGAGGATGCGGTCCCAGCCGGGGGCGTGGCCGGCGAGGTGGCGGGCAGTGGCCGGGTCGATCGGACCGTACCCGGCGAGGTCCACCGGACCGGCATCCTGGCCGAGGAGGGTGAGAACGGGGACGGTCACTTCGACGGTCGCGTGGATCGCGGCGAGCCCGGTCGGCCCGTCGTGCGCTTCCGGGGCGCCGGTGAGGAGGAGGTCGGCGAGGATGTCTGCCCGCAGCTCATCCATCGACCGTGCGGTCGGGGCGGCGTCGCCGGGCGGGTCGGTCGCGGCCCCGGTGAGGGGTGCGGCATCTGCGGCCAGGTTAGTACCTGAGCCGCCGGTGGCACCCCCGGCGACGGCCTGCCCGTCGCGTTCGACGGCCCTCACCTCGTGCGCCATCCGGGTCAGCCGGTCATAGCAGCCGTGAGCGAGCACTGCCGGGAGGACGGCGGTCAGTTCGCTCATCCCGTCGTCCAGGTCGTTCACCCTCACCCCGCGGCGGGCGCGGGCACGATCGTGGCGTTCCTGCAGCGACGACGGCACCACCTTCTCCGCCCGCACGCGGGCGACCGGCTTCAGCCGGGACGCCGACTCCGCCTCCGCATACGGCAGCACCGCCGCCTCGAACACCGCGCGCGCCTCAGGATCAGTCAGGTGGGCGCCCGCGTCCATGATCACCGCGACATGGGCGCGCGAGACCCGCCCCGCAGCCAACGCCGCGAACGTTGCAGGGAACCGCTCGGTCAGCGTGACCGCCTCCCCCAGCTGCCGCTGCACCGACCGGTCACTCACACGCAGCGCCGCCCCCAACTCCGCCGCAAGCGACCGCACCGGCAACTCCGCCTCCACCGAACCCGGCCGCGCGCCACCAGCCTCGGCCCGCACGGCGGTGAACGCGGTGGCCAACAGCCTCGCCTCCCGGGCCTGCAACGCGGCCATCGACCGGCGAAGCGCGACGACGTCCGCCACGATCGCATCCACCGTCGCGGAAGCAACGGGCGCGATCACTGGTGGCTTCGACATCCCCCAATTCTATCCGGAGTATCGAAGATATGTTCGACTTATCCACAGACCGCCCGAGCAATTGCGGGGTGGATTCGAGTCGAGGCGCGTGCCAGAAGTCGCTGCGCAGCTGCCCGGCAGCTGACGACACGTTGGCTGCGGCGCGCTACCGTTCCGAGATGGACGACGTCGCGCTGGGAACGCTTCGTGGAGGGGTCGTTGCCTCTCGCGCGTCCATCGAGAGGCAGGGCGTAGATGGTGGATCCTGACGTGACCGAGGTCATCTTCATCGGAGGTCGCTCGGGCGTGGGGAAGACGTCTGTCGCCTTCGAGGCATCGCACATCTTGGCGGATGAGCGAATCCGTCATGCCCTCATCGAGGGCGACAACCTCGATCAGGCGTATCCGGAGCCATGGGGAGAGGGCATCGCGCTCGCGGAGCGGAATCTCGCCGCCATGTGGGCGAACTACCGGGAGGCCGGCTACACCCGCCTCCTGTTCACGAATACCGTCAGCGTCCTCCAGATCACGCCTCTGGTGCACGCACTGGGTGGAACCGTTCGCTCGGCTTCGGTCCTGTTGACCGCGTCAGACGAGACCGCAGCCGAACGCCTCGCCCGTCGCGAGATCGGCACCGCCTTGGAGGAGCACATCGAGCGAAGCCGTCGGGCTGCAACGATGCTCGATGGGGCCCGCGTCGATCACCGGATCCCGACGGACGGTCGCCCGCTCGAGGAGATCGCCCGCGAGATGCTCGCCTCGGCTGGCTGGCTCGTGGCAGCACCAGATGCCGGCGAGTGAGCCGGATTGCGACGACCCGGACGCCGCTGAAAGCATGGCTCACCTGGCGATGCCCGAAACCCTGCCGGACGGCGTGTGCATCTTCTGTGCCATCGCGGCCGAACAGGCCGACGCAAGCGTGGTCTACGAGGACGACACGGCCGTGGCGTTCATGGACCTGTTCCCCGTCACCCCCGGCCATCTCCTCGTCGTGCCGCGCGCGCACGCGATCGACCTCGAAGACATCGACCCCGCGACGAGCGCGCACGTCTGGTCGGTGGGGCACGGGCTGGCGCGAGCGCTCCGCCGAACGGGCATCCGGTGCGAGGGCATCAACATGCTGGTCTGCGACGGCGAGGCCGCGTCACGCTAACCATTTCCACAAACCTGGCGCAGACATCTGATAGGTGCGTGATGGTCGACGGCAGCGTCCGGGCACGGCGGGCCGAAAAGATGACACTTGTTCATGAAACGTCTTCGAGATTCCTCCTAGTCCTCCTGCAACCTATCTGATACATTTCGGACAGGTTGACTCGAGGAGGAGCAATGGAGCGTCCCATTCGGACAGCGTGCATCGCCGCGCGATCCCTGGGCGGTCCGAACCTCCTCGCACAGTCCGCAGCGGAGCTCTTCGCAGCCCGCGAGATCGCGTGCCAGAGCGCATCATGACGGACGCCCAGATCATCCCGCCAGCGGGACCGGCGTACCTGAGCGCCGCAGCGCGGGCGATCATCGAGCAGCCCATCGAGCGCACCGCCATGCCGCCCGCGACCGACGCCGATGCATGGCGTCGCCGGATCGCCGAGATGAACGACGACATGGCGGGCTTCATCGCCGAGCCTCGGGACCTCCCCGTGCGCTCGGAACTCACCCACCCGGCCGGCGTGCCGACCTGGGTCGCCGTCCCCGACGAGGCCGACCGCGACGGCCCGGTCCAGCTCGACATCCACGGCGGCGGCATGATCCTGGGAGCGGGCGAGGTCACGCGCATCATGGGCGAGATCGACGCCGCGAACACCGGCATCGTGCACTGGGCGGTCGACTATCGGATGCCGCCCGATCACCCCTTCCCTGCCGCGCTCGACGACCTGATCGCCGTGTACCGCGCGCTGCTCGCCGAGCGCGACCCGTCGCAGATCGTCGTGGGTGGCGGGTCGGCCGGCGGCAATCTGGCCGCCGCGCTGCTCCTGCGCGCGAAGGCGGAGGGGCTTCCGATGCCCGCCGGTCTGCTGCTGCTCACGCCGGAGAGCGATCTGATCGAGTCCGGGGATTCGTTCATCACGCTGAAGGACGTCAGCGTCGGCATGGACGAGAGCCTCGCCGAGGTGAACAGGCTCTATGCCGCCGGCCGCGACCTCACCGACCCGCTCCTCTCGCCCCTGTTCGGAGACCTGCGCGGGCTCCCGCCGACGTTGCTGATCACCGGCACGCGCGACCTCTACCTCTCCAACACCGTCCGCATGCACCGGGCGCTCCGGGATGCGGGCGTCTGGGCAGACCTGCACGTGTTCGACGCGCGCCCGCACGGCGGCTTCGGGGGAGCGCCCGAGGAGGAACCGGTGCAGGCCGAGATCCGCGCGTTCGTGCGGGGTCGTGTCGGCCTCTGAGCGTCCGGGGAGTCCCGGTCGTCCCATCCATCCGCAGTGCCAGCTCAAGGAGGAGTCATGAACCAGCCCACCACCGAAGAGACCGCCCCGGCGACGTCGGGCCGCCGCGCGTTCCTCGGCCGCGCCGCCATCGGCGGGATCGCCGCCGCGGCCGCGATGGTCCCGCTCGTCGGCGCCGCGGCGCCCGCATCCGCCGCGCCGAAGCCGGCCCCGCCGGCCCCGCCCGCGCCGAATCCCCACGGTCATCACCGTGTGTTCGACGTGCAGGACTTCGGCGCGAAGGGCAACGGCACCCACGACGACACCGTCGCCATCCAGAAGGCGATCACCGCCGCCCAGGCCGCCGGCGGCGGGACCGTGTACCTCCCGTCCGGGAAGTACAAGACGACGTCGACGCTGAAGATCACCGGGGCGAACATCACCGTCGAGGGGGAGGGCGCCTCGAGCATCATCGCGTGCGCCTTCGCCGCGGGCGACATCCTGCGCGTCGCACGCACCTCGTCCTCGGCGGCGCTGGTCGCCAACGGCCTGTTCACCGACTTCGCGATCATCTCGACCGTCAAGAAGACGAGCGGCGCGGCGCTCGCCATGGACGGCGTGCAGGACATGCGGATCTGCAACGTGCACGCCGTCTCGCGCGTGTACTCCGACCCCAACAACCTGTGGGACTCGTTCAGCTTCCACGACTTCACGATCGTCGTGATGGAGAACTGCAAGATCCAGGCGCAGAACAAGGGCATCACGTGCTGGGGCAACCAGGTCGGCGCGGACCTCTGGATCACCGGCGGCACCCTGTGCTCCTTCACGCCCATCGGCGTCCACGTCGGCGGCGGTGTCGGCGGGGTCTACTTCGACGAGTTCCTCTGCTATCTCAACGGCACGAACGTGCTCATCGACGACACGCTCGGCGGCTCCGCCAACCGTGAGCTCATCTTCAACGAGGCCGTCTTCGACGGGTCGTATCGGCACAACGTCGAGATCATGCCCAACGGCGTATACGTCCTCACCTTCCAGAACACGTGGTTCGGAAACTCCGGCTTCGACCAGAAGGCAGGTCACCCCGAGGGCTGCCTCATCCGCGTGCACCCCGGGGGGATCCTGCACCCGTCGAACGTCACCGTCTCCGGATGCAAGATGTTCAACGCCTACGGATCGGGGATCTTCGCCGAGTCCGGGGCGTGGACCATCACCGGCAGCGACATCAGCCTGAACGGCCAGGGCGCGGCGGGCGGCTACGGCGTGATCCTCGGGGCCGGCGCGTCGGGAACCGTGATCAACGGCAACTCGATGCACACGAACGGCAACTACCCGAGCGCCAAGCCTGTCGGGGTGGGCATCAAGATCGCGTCCGGGGTCAACGACTACATCGTCACGTCGAACAGCGTCATCGGCAACGGGACGGCGGGACTGGTCGACGAGGGCGGACCGTCGAAGATCGTCGACCTCAACCTCGGCGCGTGAGCCCCGCGCCATGAGCAGCACCGACACCGAACGGGCCTGCGTCGTCACCGGCGGCGCGGGCTCGATCGGCGGCGCCATCGGGCGGTGCCTGCGCGCCGACGGGTGGCGGGTCGTATCGCTCGACCTGGGCGTGCCCGCTCGGGATGCGGCGGACGTCGCCGTCCTCGGCGACGTCGCCGCTCCGGCGGCGCACGCCGAGGCGGCGGAGCGGGCGGTCGAGCTCGGCGCACTGCGGGGCTGGGTGAACTGCGCCGGCTACAACATCCTCGGCTCGGTGGACGAGGTGGAGGAAGCGGCCGTGCGGCGCGGCATCGACGTCGACCTGCTCGGGGTGTTCTTCGGCGCGGCCGAGGCGGCGCGCCGCATGGGCGCGCTCGACGGACCGCAGCGCGGCAGCATCGTCAACATCTCGTCGATCCACGCGGCGGTCGGATTCCCCGGCTTCGCGGCCTACGCCATGGCGAAGGGCGGCATCGAGGCGCTCACCCGGCAGGTGGCGGCGGAGTACGTGGCATCCGGCATCCGCTGCAACGCCGTCGCGCCGGGGCTGATCGAGAGCGAGATGAACGCGCAGCTGCTGGCCGAGGCATCCGATCCGGACGCGCTGCAGGCCGCGTGGGCGGCGCTCACGCCCATGGGCCGGTGGGGCACGCCCGACGACGTCGCCGCTGTCGTCGCGTTCCTCCTCGACGGCGCCTCCGGCTACATCACCGGCGAGGTGCTCGCCGTGAACGGAGGCGCGACAGTGCTCGCCCGCGGCCGCTGAGGCCGGGGGTGCGGAACCACCTCCTCGAGAACCGGCCGCAGCGGGGTGCCGGCGTGCGCGATCGCCCTTGATCGACACGATTCTCGAGGAGGTGGTCGCGCCCGCACCGCGGGTCGGCGGGATGCGCGAGTCCGGGGCGCCGATGGCGGGGCGGGGCCGAAACTCGGCCTGTCAGGGGGTGATCGTCATGCGCGAGATGCGGTCGCCGTCGAGGGTGAAGCGGAAGTCGCTCGTCCCGTTGAAGCCGCCGCCGGTGACGACGAGGCTGACGACCCACTCGTCGCCGTCCTGTTCGACGCCGGCCGCCTCGAAGTGGGAGTGGCGGCCGATGTTGTCGGTCGAATCCCACGACCGCACGCCGTCCCGCCCGTGGAAGCCCTTGCCCCAGTCCTCGAGGTAGGCGTCCTCGGTGAACGCGTCGGCGAACGCATCCGCGTCGCCCGCGTTCGTCGCGTCGATCATGCGCTGGATGGGGGCGGGGATGTCTGTCATGCGTCGATTCTCGCCGGGCGGGCCTGACGGCGCCAGCGCGGCGGGGTGTTCAGACGATGCGCGAGTGCTCGCCGAGGCGGTGCCAGGTGCGGTTGTGGTACACAAGCGCGTCGCCGTGCGCGCCCGGTTCGATGTCGCGCTGGATGCTCGACTGCAGCGCGTGCGCGACCACCACGGTGGAATCGCCGGCCGACATGCGGTTCACGACGGCGCAGCGCACCCATGCACGGGCACCGTGGTAGACGGGCTCCCCCGTGACGAGTCGCGTCCAGAGCGCGGCATCCGCGAACCGGTCGGCGCCGCTCGTGGCGGCGAGGCGCGCGAGCTCGAGGTCCTCCGCGTCGAGCAGGTGGACGACGATCGTGGATGCCGCGACGATCGCGGCCGTCGCGGACGAGAGCGACGAGAGTGAGAACACGAGGAGCGGCGGGTCGGCGCTGATCGAGGATACCGACGTCGCGGTGAGCGCGACGGGCCCGTCCGGTCCGTCGGCGGTGATGATGGCGACGCCGCCGGGGTGGCCGCGGAAGAGGGTCTTGAACTCGTCGGCGCTGAGCGACTCCCCGACATGCGCCGGCGGCCGCACCGGCTCTGGCGCGGTCGGCGAATCCTGGGGGCGGAACGAGGTCATGACTTCGACGCTACGCCGACTTCGCGGCGCCGGATCCGCTCACGGGCGATTGTGTCCGGTGGTTGCCCCGTGTTTCGCCGTGTGACGACGCGCTCGACTTGCCCGATCCGGGTGGGCCACGTAGGGTCGTGGCGTGCTGACCTGTCGCTGTTGTCGCTGAGCGTGCGCACTCATCGAGTGCCCGCAGCCCCTCGCGACCCCGACAGCATCCGCGCTCTCCGCGCGGCACCTCCCAGGAGCATTTCGTGCGTTACGCAGAAAGCGTCGCCGACCTCGTCGGCAACACCCCCCTCGTCCGCCTGAGCCGCGTCACCGCCGGCATCCGCGCCACGGTCCTCGCGAAGGTCGAGTACCTCAACCCGGGCGGCTCGGCCAAGGACCGGATCGCCGCCCGCATCGTCGACGAGGCCGAGCGGACCGGCCTCCTCCGCCCCGGCGGGACCATCGTCGAGCCGACGAGCGGCAACACCGGCGTGGGTCTCGCCCTCGTCGCCCAGCAGCGCGGATACCGGATGGTCTTCGTCGTCCCCGACAAGTTCGCGGGCGAGAAGGTGGCCGTGCTCCGGGCGTACGGCGCGGAAGTGGTCATGACGCCCACGAACGTGCCGCCCGACGATCCGCGCTCGTACTACGGCGTCTCCGACCGCCTCGCGCGGGAGATCCCCGGCGCCTTCAAGCCGAACCAGTTCGCCAACCCGAACGGGCCGCGCAGCCACTTCGAGACGACCGGCCCCGAGATCTGGCGCGACACCGACGGCCGGGTCACGCACCTGGTCGCCGGCATCGGCACCGGGGGCACGATCAGCGGCACCGGCCGCTTCCTCAAGCAGGTGTCCGGCGGCGCGGTGCAGGTCGTGGGCGCCGATCCGGACGGGTCGATCTACTCGGGCGGCCCGCTGCACTCCTACCTCGTCGAAGGCGTCGGCGAAGACTTCTACCCGCAGACCTTCGATCCGTCCGTCGTGGACGAGTACCACCGCGTCGGCGACGCCGAGGCCTTCGCGATGACGCGCCGCCTCGCACGCGAGGAGGCGCTGCTCGTCGGCGGCTCGAGCGGCATGGCCGTGGTCGCGGCGCTGCGGACGGCGCGGGACCTCGACGAGGACGCTGTGGTCGTCGTCGTCCTCCCCGACCACGGCCGGGGCTACCTCGGCAAGCTCTACGACGACGACTGGATGCGCGCCCGCGGATTCGACGTCGACGACCACGCGGCATCCGCCGATCGCCTGCCCGACACGAGGAGCGACTCATGACGACCGATCACCTGCACGGATTCGACAGCCTCGCGGTGCACGCGGGTCAGGACGCCGATCCGACGACCGGCGCGGTGATCCCGCCCGTGCACTTCTCCAGCACGTATGCCCAGGACGGCATCGGGGGTCTCCGCGGCGGGTACGAGTACGGACGCAGCGGCAACCCGACGCGCACGGCGCTGGAGACGCAGCTCGCCGCGCTGGAGGGCGGACGGCATGCGCTGTCGTTCGCATCCGGGCTGGCTGCTCAGGACGCGCTCCTGCGCGCGGCGCTGAAGCCGGGCGACGAGGTCCTCATCGGCGACGACGTCTACGGCGGGACGTACCGGCTGCTCACCCGCGTCCTCGGACCGTGGGGCATCGGCGTGCGCGTCGTCGACACGAGCGACGCGGATGCCGTCCGCGCGGCGCTCGCGGAGCGCGCACCGCAGCTCGTGTGGGTCGAGACCCCCAGCAACCCGCTCCTGCGCATCGCCGACATCGCGGGCATCGCGGCCGCGGCGCACGAGGTCGGGGCGCTCGTCGTCGTGGACAACACGTTCGCCTCGCCGGCCCTGCAGCAGCCGCTGTCGCTCGGCGCCGACGTCGTGGTGCACTCCACGACGAAGTACCTGGGCGGCCACTCCGACGTCGTCGGGGGAGCGCTCGTGATCGACGACGACGAGCTCGCCGAGCAGGCGAAGTTCCTTCAGTTCGCGGCCGGCGCGGTGTCCGGCCCCCTGGACGCGTGGCTCACGACGCGGGGCATCAAGACCCTCCCGCTCCGCATGCGCCGGCACAGCGAGAACGCCCGCGCGGTCGCCGGCCATCTGAACGCCCACGGCCGGGTGGCCCGCGTCTACTACCCCGGACTCGCGGAGCACGCCGGCCACGACGTCGCCGCGCGCCAGATGTCCGACTTCGGCGGCATCGTCTCGGTCGCGCTCGCCGACGCGGCCGCGGCGCGTCGCTTCGCCGAGTCGACGCGCGTCTTCACGCTCGCCGAGTCGCTCGGGGGCGTCGAGTCGCTCGTCAACTACCCGGACGCCATGACCCACGCGTCGGTGCGGGGCACGGCGCTCGCGGTGCCCGAAGAGGTCGTGCGGCTGTCGGTCGGCATCGAGTCGGCGGAGGATCTGCTCCAGGACCTCGACGACGCGCTCGCCGGCCTCTGAGCGGAGGCGCGAACGCCCGCGCCGTCGCGTCAGAAGGCGTCGAGGTTCGCCCGCAGTCCGCCGTCGACGAACTCCGAGCGGAGGATGCCGCGACGGCGGAGGATCGGCACGAGCTCGTCGAGCGTGCGATGGATCGTCACCGGGTGGAGGTCGCCGGAGAAGATGAGGCCGTCGTTGTCGGCGTCGTCCCCCAGCGCCTCGATGAGGTCGGCCAGCTCGTCGGCGGTGCCGACCGTGCCGCTGATGCCGTCGCCGATGCGCGTGAGCCGGGCCTTGCCGGTGAGGATGTCGCGCAGCGGCACGTCGTCGAACGAGTCGAACCTCCCGCGCAGTCCCTTGATCGTGCCCTGCGACACGTGCTCGCCGAAGATCGCGGGGTCGAGCGGCCGGTCGAGGTCGAGCGACGTCAGGTCGGTCTCGAGGTCGCTCGACCACGCCTCCGCGACCTCGAGGAGCGTCGCATCGCTCGGCTCGGCGGAGGCGCGCACGATCCGGTCGGCCTCCTCGGCGCTCGCCGCGACGATCGGCTTGAAGACGAACAGGCTCTTGATGTCCGCGGCATCCCGGCCGTGCGCCGCCGCCGCGGCGTGCACGCGCTCGCGGTAGGCACGGATGCTGTCGACGTCCAGTGGCGAGAGCGCGAGCTGGATCTCGGAGTTGCGCCCCGCGAAGTCGAGCCCGCGACCCGATCCGCCCGGTGAGGCGACGATCGGGTCGCCCGCCGGCAGCGGCGCGGCGTTGAGCGGGCCGTCGAAGGTGAAGTACTCGCCGCGGTGCTGCACGGCCCGGATCTTCGAACCGTCGGCGTAGATCTGCGACACCGGGTCGGCGATCAGCGCGCCCTCGTCCCAGCTGTGCCACAGCAGCCGCAGCGCGTCGAGCCACTCCTGCGCCCGGTCGTAGGCGGCGTCGTGCGGCAGGCGCTCGGTGCCGAAGTGGTGGGCGCTGCCGACGTCGGTGACGACGTTGATGCCGACGCGGCTGCCGCTCAGGTGCTGCAGCGACGCGAACTGCCGGGCCGCCTGATACGGATGCCACGCCGCGGGGTTCGCGGTCGGGATCACGCCCAGGTGGCGGGTGGCGGCGAACAGATAGGGCGCGAGCGTCCAGGGGTCGTGCTTGGGGCCGCCGTAGGCCTTGCGCACCCGCAGGTCGAGCGTGGCGGGGGTGATGCCCACCGACAGGGCGTCCTCGATCAGGACGAAGTCGAACCCCGCCTGCTCGAGGTCGCGCGCGGACTGCTGGTACAGGTCGGGCCGCTGCCAGTCGTAGCCCCACTCGTAGTACGGCCGCGCCCAGCCGTGCGGGCCGAACCCGCGGGAGAGGAACCAGCCGAAGTGCTGCTGCCTGGTCATGCGATCCCCGCCCGGGTGAGGATGTCGGCGGCCGCGACGGCGGCGAGGGCCCTGTCGAGGTCGGCGATGAGGTCGTCGGGCTCCTCGAGTCCGATCGAGAGGCGGAGGAGGCCCGGACCGATCCCCGCGGCGGCGAGCTCCTCGCGCTCGCGCTGCACGTGGGTCGTCGTGGCCGGGTGGAGCACGAGCGAGCGGACGTCGCCGAGGTGCGTCATGCGTGTGAAGAGCCGCAGCGCATCCGTGAAGGTCCTGGCCGCCTCGGTGCCGCCCTCGAGCGTGACCGCGAAGACCGACCCCTGGCCGTCGGGCAGGTACCGCGCGGCCAGGTCGCGGTACGGGCTCGAGTCGAGGCCGCTGTAGTCGACCGCCGCGACGCCCGGCTGCTCCTCGAGCCAGCGGGCGATGCGGAGGGCGGTGGCGGACTGACGCTGGACCCGCAGCGAGAGCGTCTCGATCCCCTGGAGGATCAGGAAGGCGTTCAGCGGCGACGGCACGGGCCCGAAGCGCAGGGCGATGTGGCGGGCGTGCTCCAGGAAGGCGGCGCGACCCGCCCGCTCGACGACGGTGCGGCCGTCGAGCCCGCGTTCGACGGCGAGCTGCGGGAAGCGGTCGGGAGCGGCATCCCACGCGAAGGTGCCGCCGTCGACGATGACGCCGCCGAGCACCGTCCCGTGGCCGGCGAGGAACTTGCTCGCCGAGTGCACGACGATGTCGGCGCCGTGCTCGATCGGACGCACCAGGTAGGGGGTGCCCAGCGTGTTGTCGACGATGAGCGGGAGCCCGTGGCGGTGAGCGACACCCGCGATCGTCGCGATGTCGAGCACCTCGTTCTTCGGGTTCGGGATCGACTCGGCGAACAGCGCCTTCGTCTCCGGGCGGATCGCGGCCTCCCATGCGGCGGCATCGTTCTGCGCGGCCACGAAGGTGGTCGTGACGCCGAGACGGGCGAGGTCGTCGCGCAGCAGCTCGCGAGAGCCCTCGTAGATGCTCGACGCCGACACGATGTGGTCGCCCGCCGCGACCAGAGCGAGCACCGTCGTGACCACGGCCGCCTGACCGCTCCCGACCAGCAGCGCGTCGATGCCGCCCTCGAGGTCGGCGATGCGCCGCTCCGTCGCGGCGTTGGTGGGGTTGCCCACCCGCGTGTAGCTGAAGCCGTCGTCGGTGCCGGCGAAGCGCGCGTGCCCCTGGTCGAAGTCGTCGAAGACGAACCCTGCCGTCAGGTAGATCGGGGTGGCGCGTGGACGATGGGCGCCGTCGAGCTCGATCCCGGCATGGAGCTGACGGGTGGCGAAGCCGAGGCCGGCGGTCGAGGCGTCCGTCATGACAGGACGAGGGGACGGGGCGCGGACGAGGGCATGCCGACACGATATGCGGCGACCGGCAGACTCGGCGCACCGGGGCGTCATGCGGCGAAATGGAGCGAGGTCTCGCGGTTAGCCGGTGGTTCCGCCCATGATGGAGGGGCCGACGCCACGCGGCATCCGCCACGCGAGAGGTGAATCAGGTGAGCGACCGGGGACTCGTGCGTCGTCTGCGGGAGGCGCTGCGGGGGAGGACCGCGCCGGCCGTGAGGCCGACCACGCGTCCGCAGATCGGGCTGCCCGAGATGCTCGGCGCGGTGGGGGCCGCGCTGCTCGGCTCGTCGCGCGCCACGAGTGCGGTGGAGCGCATCCTGCACGAGCTCAGCAGCGCCTACGGGCGCGACGACGTGCAGAGCTTCGTGCTGCCCACCCTCGTCCTCGTCGAAGACCCGTCGGCGGGCTCGCAGCGCACGGAGCTCTTCCCGGCGACGCACGGCGACCTGCGGCTCGACCAGGCCGGCGCCGTGGAGCGCCTCATCGAGCGGGCGCGGATGCAGCGGATGCCTCCCGCCGACGTCGTCCGGGAGCTGGAGCGCATCCGCGCGACGCCGCCTCGCTTCAACGCGGTCACGATGATCCTCGGACACGCCCTGCTCACCGTCGGCTTCGGGCTGGTGCTCGATCCCGTGGCGCTCGCCCTCCCCTTCTACGCCGTCCTCGGCGCGATCGTGGGGACCGTCGTGGTGCTGACCGCCAGGTTCGCGCAGCTGTCGCTCGTGCTCCCGGTGCTGATCCCCTTCGGCATCACGCTGGGCACGGGACTCTTCGTCGCGCCGCTGATCGGCGACGACCCGATCCGGCTCGTCGCCCCCGCCCTCGTGAGCCTCCTGCCGGGGCTCACGCTCACGCTCGCCGCCGTGGAGCTCACCAGCAATCAGGTGGTCGCCGGCGCGAGCCGCATGGTCTACGGCGTCGCCCGGCTCGGACTGCTGGTGTTCGGCGTGTTCGCGGCGATCTCGATCCTCGGTGTGCACCCGGCCGAGAATCCGCTGCCGCCGCTCGGCGCGTGGGCTCCGTGGGTGGGCGTCGTGCTCACGGCGATCGGCTACACGCTGTTCTCGGTCGCGCCGCGCGGCGCGTTCCCGTGGATCGTGGTCTCGCTCGTCGTCGCCTACGGGGCGCAGGCGCTCGGGGCGCTCGCGATCGGCGCCCAGCTCTCGGGGTTCGTGGGCGCGGTCGTGGTGATCGTGGTCGTGGGACTGCTGCGCCGCATCCCGGCGGCGCCGCCGTCGGCGGTCATGCTGATGTGCGCGTACTGGCTGCTCGTCCCCGGTGCGCTCGGCTTCATCGGGCTCAGCCGGGTGGCCGAGGGGACCGACGGCGCCGGCGCCGCGGACCTCGTCGCGGGGACGCTGGTGTCGCTCGTGTCCATCGCCCTGGGGATGGTCGTCGGCGCCAGCATGACGCGCGAGGTCGATGTCGTGGCGCGCGGATGGCGCAGGGTGGCCCGCTTCCACCCATCGCGCGACGCGTCCGCGCCCGGCGCCGAGCCGCCCGCGCGCTGAGGGACCAGCCCGCGACCTCGCCCGCGAGCCGGCCGCGAGCCGCCCGCGAGCCGCCCGCGAGCCGGCCGCGCGCCGCCCGCGCGCCGCCCGCGAGCCGCCCGCGCGAGTGCTTCCCCCGCGCCTCGGCTGTACCGTTCTCAGGACCGCGAGAGCCCCAGGGCGCCGGGCCGCGGCGTGTCGAGGCGCCGCGACCCCTGCGTTCCTGAGAACGGTACGCACGGATGCCGGCGCCGCCCCGCCGGCGCCGCCCCGCCGGAGCCGACCCCCGGCGCCGACCCGCCCGCGCGCTGAGCGTCTGTCGCACGTGAACAACGCCTTGCGCCAGACATAACACGTCGTATGTCTCTTGATAGAAACATCATACGTGTGATATCTCGTTAGATGCGGGACAGGGTGCCCCGCGGAAAGCGATTGTGAACATGACACTGACGTCACGTATACGCGGACGCGCGAAAGCGGGTCGGATCGGCCGGCGGGGAGGGGCGCTCGCGGCGATCGGGTCCGCCGCGCTCCTCACCGCCGGCCTCGTCCCCCTGAGTGCACAGGCGGCGACGACCACCACCTACTACGTCGCTCCGGACGGCGCGGGCGACGGATCGTGCACGGTGCAGGAGCCGTGCTCGATCGACCGTGCGCAGCACGTCGTCCGCGGCGACGACGCGCGGGGCGACACCGACATCACGGTGCAGCTCGCCGACGGGACCTACCGGGTCGATCACGTGCTGCGCTTCACCGCCGACGACGGCGGGAGCAAGGACCACCCGGTGTCGTGGGTGGCCGCGCCCGGAGCACACCCCGTCATCACGGGCGCGACGAAGGTCGGGGGGTGGACGACGTATGACGCCGCCAAGGGCATCTACGTCGCCGACACCCCGCAGGGACTGGACACGCGGCAGCTCTACGTCAACGGGGTCATCGCGCCGCGCGCGTCGATCCGGGTCGCCAACGCGGACGTGACCCCCACCGCGACCGGCCTCACCATCAAGAACTCGGCGCTGGCCTACCTCGCCGGGCTGCCCGACCAGAAGCGGATCGAGTTCGAGACGCTCGGCGACTTCACCAACCGCTACACGCCGGTGCAGAGCATCAGCTCCACCCAGATCACGATGCAGCAGCCCGCATGGGACAACAACACGTGGGGCTGGGACACGGTGCAGAACTCGTTCCTCGCCGGACCCACGTGGTACCTCGACAACTCCCTCGCCTTCCTCACGCAGGCGGGCCAGTGGTACATCGATCCGACCGCGGGCAAGCTCTACTACAAGCCCGCCCCGGGCGTCGACCCCGCGTCGCTGGACGTGGAGCTTCCGCGCCTGCAGGCTCTCGTGAGCGTCGGCGGCACGTACGACGCGCCGGTCAGCGGCCTCGCGTTCGAGGGGCTGCAGTTCTCGGGCACGTCGTGGATGGGCCCGTCCTCGCCGGACGGCTATGCCGACCAGCAGAACGGCACGTTCCTCACCGGCGCGTACTCGTATCGGCCGGCGGACGCCTTCACCAGCTGCTCGCGCGGCTGCGAGATGTTCGAACGCGCACGCACGGCGTGGGGGCAGGAACCCGCCGCCGTGCAGGTCTCCGCGGCCAGTGACGTCTCCTTCACCGGAAACCTCTTCACGAACCTCGGGCAGACGGCCCTCGGCATCGGGAACGACGCCAACGCCACCGTGTCCGGTGTCGGGCTCGGCGCCAGGAGCATCTCCGTCGTCGGAAACCGGTTCACCGAGGCGAGCGGTCACGGCATCGCCGTGGGCGGCGTCCTCGCCGACGCCCATCACCCCAGCGACGTGAGGATGACCAACCAGGACATCCTCATCGAGGACAACACCGTTGACCACGTCTCGGTCGACTACAAGGACAACGGCGGCATCCTGAGCACGTACGTCACGAACGCGCGCATCCTCCACAACGAGGTGTCCAACGTGCCGTACGACGGCATCGACACCGGCTTCGGGTGGGGCATCAACGACGCCGGCGGCTCGAACGACTACGTCGACCGCGGGTACTACAACTGGAACCCGAAGTACACCACGCCCACGACGCTGAAGGACAACGTCGTCGAGGGCAACCTCGTGCACAACACGAAGGCGCGCTTCGCGGACGGCGGCTCGGTGTACAACCTCTCGGCGAGCCCGGGCTCGGTGGTGCAGAAGAACTACCTCTTCAACATCTCCGGTGTCGGGCTGTACCTCGACGAGGGGTCGCGCTCCATGACCTACCAGAACAACGTGGTGCAGGGCGGATCGTTCGTCTTCACGAACGCGTCCAGCCTGCGCAACAACACGAGCGACAACACGATCCAGAACAACTGGTACAACAGCGGCGGAGTCTCGGCGCCGAACGCGACGCAGCACAACAACAAGCTGATCAACAACGTCAAGGTGAACGGCGCGGCCTGGCCCGCGGCGGCTGTCGACGTGATCTGCGCGTCCGGGGTGGAGTCCCAGTACCGTACCTCGCTCAACGCGAACCAGTTCGGGTTCTCGGGCTGCCCGACCACGGCACCCGTCTCGAGCGACTTCGCGACGACGGGCACGTCCGCGCTGAGCTCGTACTTCGGTCAGTCCGGCGACGCGTTCGGGATCGCGGCCAAGGGCGCGGACGTGTGGGGCTCCGGCGGTCAGCACGACGATGCATTCGGCGCGATCTACCGTCAGGGCGCGGCGAACGCGGTGAGCTCGGTCAGCGCGCGCGTGGTGTCCGTCAACGACGCGAACGCGTGGGCGAAGAGCGGCGTGATGATCCGCAACGACATCACGAAGGCGGGGGCGTCCGGCGGATACGCGGTCGTCGCCGTCACGGCGCGCAACGGGGTCGTCTTCGCGTGGGACTCCAACGCCGACGGATACCTGGACACACAGGTGCAGGCCAGCGTCGACGTCCTCCGTCCGGTATGGGTGAAGCTCGCGCGCAACGGCACCGGCTTCACCGGGTTCTACTCGTACGACGCGGCGAACTGGGTGCAGATCGGGGGGACGGTGACGCTCTCCGGAGCCGCCGCCACGCAGGATGCGGGGATCTTCTCCACCTCGCACGACACGACGCAGTCCGCGATCAACCAGTTCGACTCCTTCACGGTCACGGCGGCGACCCCGCCGAAGAAGCCGGCGGCCCCCACGGCCACGGCGACCGCCCAGGCCGTCACGGTGAACTGGCAGGCTCCCGCCGACGGGGGTGCGCCGATCACGGGATACCGCGTCTACCGCGAGGGCACGACCGACCCGGTCGCGACCGTGGGCGCGGATGCGACCACGGCATCCCTGACCGGGATCTGGCCGGGCGACACGGCGCGGTTCGCCGTCTCCGCGGTCAACGCCATCGGCGAGGGCCCTCGGTCCGACCTCAGTGCGGCGGTTACGGTTCCGGATGGGGCGACCGCGAAGCCGGGGCAGGGCGCGTTGTCGAATGACAACGGGTGGGATACCGGGTTGCAGGACGGGTCGTACGACGTGGTGATGAACCTGTGGTGGGGGGAGAACGGGT